>Ga0302215_10001338_pt1 | contig 17716 bp, 11 predicted proteins | sample II_Fen_N3_1_FD_194580 | JGI IMG/M metagenome (GOLD analysis project Ga0302215, IMG submission 194580) | Peat permafrost microbial communities from Stordalen Mire near Abisko, Sweden - II_Fen_N3_1 | ecosystem: Environmental > Terrestrial > Soil > Wetlands > Permafrost | place: Sweden: Abisko...
CAAAAATTTATTAAATACTAAACTTTGGGAGGGGAAAAAATGAAAATACTAGGAACACTAATTATAGCTTTATTTTTGAGTTGCCAGCTTTCTTTCTCGCAGGATACCCTATACATATATAGAGCAGGTATAGTTGTTACACAAAGGGCAGTTGCTGAAATAGACAGTATATCGTTTACAAAAAATCATGGTACATCTTTACCGGAAACAGTTGCCGATATTGATGGTAATATCTATCATACTGTGAGGATAGGCACACAAACATGGATGGTTGAAAATCTTAAAACCACTAAATATAATGATGGAGCTTCTATCCCTTTGATTACAGATGATTATGCCTGGATATATGCATCAACGCCAGGTTATTGCTGGTTAAATAATAATTCTAACACTAAAAATACAAATGGTGCAATCTATAACTTTTACGCGGCGTCTGCCAGTAAACTTGCCCCAATAGGCTGGCATGTAGCCACACAATCGGATTATAATACATTAGCCACATATTTAGGTGGTTATGAAGTTGCTGGGTCTAAATTAAAAGAAACAGGCAATACCCACTGGTATGATCAAAATACTGATGCAACAAACAGCAGTGGATTTACAGCTATACCCTCCGGGTATAGAACTACTACTAATGGTGATTTTATGAAATCAACTATATGGGGAGTCTTTTGGTCATCAACTGAAATAAGCGGAAAGGGAGGGCGATTAATATTAGAAAGTGCATTAAGTGCTACAAATTTTAGTTCTGATAACAAAGATCAAGGCTTTAGTGTTCGATGTATTAAAGATTCTCTGAGACTTCCATCTATCAACACCCAACCAGTATCTGTAATAACTGATAACTCTGCGATTACTGGTGGAAGTGTTGCAACAGATGGTGGAGCTGCAATTACAGCACGTGGAGTTTGCTGGAGCACAACTGCAAATCCAACCATAACGAACTGCTTTACAAAAGATAGCATTGGTGTCGGATCATTCACAAGTTCAATTTTGAAATTGATTTCGAACACAACATATTATGTAAGGGCTTATGCCACCAACAGTGCCGGAACTGCATATGGCGAACAAGTAAGTTTTAAAACTTTAAATATAAAGGCAACTGACATTGAAGGGAATACCTATAACACCGTTACTATTGGTTCGCAAGTATGGATGACAGAAAATCTTAAGACCACCAAATACAATGATGGAAGTTCAATTCCATTGATTACTGATGATGTCCAATGGATAAATTCATCAATTGGAAGTTACTGCTGGTATAATAATGATATCTCAACCTATAAAAGTACTTATGGGGCATTATACAATTGGTATACCGTTAACACAGGCAAGTTAGCTCCTATTGGATGGCATATCCCCAGTCAGGCCGAAATTAATACTTTGACAGCTTATTTGGGGGGATCTTCAGTTGCGGCGACAAAATTGAAAGAAGCAGGCAATACACATTGGGTTTCTTTAAGAAATGATGCAACGAACAGCAGCGGTTTTACTGCACTTCCGGGAGGTTATCGATCGTGTGAAAGTGGTTATTTTCATAATTCAGGAGCATGGGGTGTTTTTTGGTCTTCAACTGAGGCTCTTACAAACGGGGGTCGTTATATGATGGAAGATACCAGTAAAGTTATTAATTATAGTTCAGATCGTAAAAAATGTGGGTTTAGTGTTCGATGTATTAAAGATTCTCTAAGACTTCCATCTATCAACACCCAACCAGTATCTGCAATAACTGATAACACTGCTATTTGCGGGGGAAGTGTTACAGCAGACGGTGGAGCTGCAATTACAGCACGTGGAGTTTGCTGGAGTACAACGGTTAATCCAACCATAATGAATTACTTAACAAAAGATAGTATTGGTGCCGGATCGTTCACAAGTTCAATTTTGAGATTGACATCGAACACAACCTATTATGTAAGGGCTTATGCCACCAACAGCGCCGGAACTGCTTATGGCGAACAAGTAAGTTTTAAAACTTTAAATATAAAAGTAACTGACATTGATGGGAATACCTATAACGCCGTTACCATTGGTTCGCAAGTATGGATGACAGAAAATCTTAAAACCACCAAATACAATGATGGAAGTCCAATTCCATTGATTACAGATGATAACCAATGGATAAATTCATCAATTGGAAGTTACTGTTGGTATAATAATGATATCTTAACTTATAAAAGCACTTATGGGGCATTATATAATTGGTATACCGTTAACACGGGCAAGTTGGCTCCTATTGGATGGCATATCCCCAGTCAGGCAGAAATTAATACTTTGACAGCTTATTTGGGGGGATCTACAGTTGCGGCCACAAAATTGAAAGAAGCAGGCAATGCACATTGGGTTTCTTTGAGAAATGATGCAACCAACAGCAGCGGTTTTACTGCACTTCCGGGAGGTTATCGATCGTGTGAAAGTGGTTATTTTCATAATTCAGGAGCATGGGGCGTTTTTTGGTCTTCAAGTGAGGCCCTTACAAACGGGGGACGTTACATGATGGAAGATACCAGTAAAGTTTTTGATTATAGTTCAGATCGAAAAAAATGTGGATTTAGTGTTCGATGTATTAAAGATTCATTAGCACTTCCCATTCTCGCCACATCGGTTGTATCCATTATAACTGGTGTATCTTCCCTGAGCGGTGGAAATGTATTGACAGATGGAGGAGCAAGCGTTACAGCGCGTGGAGTTTGCTGGAGCACATCTAACAATCCAACGATCATTTGCAATAAAACAACTAATGGAGCGGGTATTGGCTCATTTATAAGTTTGATCACCGGATTAACCGGAAACACTACTTATTACGTGAGAGCCTATGCCACAAACAATGTTGGAACAGCTTATGGCGATCAGGTTACTTTTACAACTTCTATCCCAATTCTGGATATCGATGGGAATATCTATCATTCAGTTACGATAGGCACTCAAACGTGGATGATTGAAAATTTGAAGGCGACCAGATTAAATGATGGTACCCCTATTTCATTGGCAAGTGATAAAACAACATGGGCATCTTTAACAACACCCGGTTATTGTTGGTATAATAATGATATAATGACCAACAATATCTATGGTGCGTTGTATAACTGGTATTCAGTCAATACGGCAAAATTGGCACCTATAGGCTGGCATGTAGCTTCTGATACAGAGTGGACAACCCTCACCACCTTTTTAGGTGAAAATGTAGCAGGAGGAAAACTTAAAGAAGCAGGAACACTTCATTGGTTAGCCCCGAATACAGGTGCTACGAACGAAACAAATTTTACTGCCCTTCCAGGAGGTGACCGTGGTAATAATGACGGTACTTTCGATGCTATCGGCACAGGTGCTTTCTGGTGGACTTCAACCATGCTTGACAATACATATTCATATTTCAGGAGTATAGGCAATACTCATACGGCTGTTGGCAGAAGTGGCAGTCAACGATTAAATGGACTGTATGTACGTTGTGTAAAAGATTAATCTATTAGTAGTTTTAATATACTAGTCCGGCTGAAACTTAAGAATAATTTAATCTTGAGTTTTAGCCGGACTACTTAGTTTATCAGGAGATATTGTTATTTCCATAGAAGCTGGAAATAACAAAGACAGTATAGAAGAAATAAAATTCAGACTATTGAAAACTTTTAGTTTTCTGCTTTGTTAAACATATTACAAGATATAAACAGATTTTATAGTTTGGTACCGGTAAATAAAAAATGTATTAATTTATTGTATGGAAATTCTGCTTTTTGAGAGTTGTTTTAAATAATAGTTAAACATAATCGGGTTGGAAAAAGTGAAGTTCAGCCTTTTGTCTACCATCCAATCGAATATAACTACCTTCTCTGAGAGTTAAACTGCCGCCAAGGTAGTCAATGCAAGTCATTAGTTTGTTGAAAAGTTTACTGTAAGTTTATTATAGAATAATTAACAACCTTAACTTATGAAAACAGCATTAATAACAGGAGCGAACAAAGGCATTGGATATGAAACTGCCAGGCAATTGGCACAGCTTGGATACTATATATATCTTGGATGCCGTGATGTAAGCCTTGGACAAGAAGCGGTTGAAAAACTGCTTGAATCAGGACTTACCAATGTCGAGACTATTATACTTGATCTAACCGATCCTTTGAGTATTAAAGAATCCAGAAAAATCATCGAAACCAAATCAAATAAACTTGATGTTTTAATCAATAATGCCGGAATTTTAGGCTTAATACCTCAACCCGCATCCACATACTCAGTGATTGAAATTAGAAGAGTGTTTGATACCAACTTTTTTGGCACAATTCAGGTTACCCAGGAGTTCATACCACTTCTTAAGAAATCAGAAGCCGGAAGGATAGTCAATGTAACAAGCGGATTGGGTTCTTTGACCCTTCATACCGACCCAAACTGGCAATATTTTCACTTTAAGTCGGCCGGCTATAGTATTTCAAAGGCAGCACTGAATGGATTTACCATTATGCTGGCTTTTGACCTCAAGGATACGAACATTAAGGTCAATTCCATTGATCCCAATTACACCGCTACAGATTTCAATAACCACAGCGGAGAAAGGACACCGGAACAATCGGCAAACGTGATTGTGAAATACGCCACTCTTGATGCTGATGGCCCTACCGGAAAGTACTTCAATGAAGAAGGTGAATTACCGTGGTAAAAATAATAAGTAAATACTAATGTTGATTAATAACCAAATGGAATGCATTTTTAATGATCTGTAAGAATTTAAATCTATATTTAATGTTAAGTATTAATATCGTTTAATTGTTTAATATGTTGATATATAAATGAATCAATGTTTACTGCCGTATTTGAGGGATCATAGGTAATAAACTTATATCCATAAAAACTGTTAGGATGATGAAAGCATTATTATGAATGTTTTGAACTCTTTCAGGAATTATAAGTAAGATACGAAAGTTAATGACTCAGAAATATATTTATATACTTTTTTTAAGTATAAGCCTTAGCAGTAATGCTGTAAATTTGAATTTATCAGGGTTAGATAGCTCGAATTTGAATCAAAGCAAGTTGAATTTCTTTCTGGTGAAACTACGTAACCAAAATAATTCCTTCGCAACTAAGAATATTGAAATTAAACTTCGGTTTGACAGCATTTCTAATTTAGTACAAACCAATCCATCTGTCCTTTCAAAAAGAAAATTCCAACCTGCATCCTCCAGCACGAGCAACGGATTGATCCCTTATAATCAGGATCAAATAAAAGATATCAAAAGACAGGCACTTATGTCATTTGCTCAACCGGTTGGTGTTCAGAAAATCAATAATCTGATACAAGATAAAGTTTCGGACAAACAAAGTCTGGACAGTACCGTTTATCAGAAATATGACCCCGGAAAAGATCAATGGGACAATGTGTCAAAATATGAATATGGATACGATAATTCTGATAACCAAACATTACTGGCAAATTATTTTTGGAATGCAGCATCATCAAAATGGGTCTTAATGACAAAGTTTGAGTGGACCTATGATTTAAATGGGATTATTACATTTTACAGCTTTAGTACGTTGAACAACTTAATGAATCAATCCTTTACTCCAACTAAAGATGAATATATGTACGATGGAAATGGATTGTTATTTAATAATACCTCCTACATCCTGGATACTTTAAAGAATCAATGGGTTAATGGCACAAAGCTTGAATTAACCTATGATTCGAAAGGTAATAAAACGTTGGAAATGACATCGGTTTGGAACAGCACCTTAAATCAATGGCTTCATACTCTGAAGAATGAAATCAGTTATAACGACAAAGGTAAAATTTTACTTTATTCCAGCTATACAATGAACAACGGAGTATGGTCAGGAAATTCAAAATATGAGTATAAGTATGACAACAACGGAAATAAAACTTTAAACGCTGATTATCACTGGAGCACTTATAACAATGCGTGGGAAAATAATTACAAATCGGAATACCAGTTTAATTCAAAAGGAAATGAAACAGTATCCATCTCCTATAACTGGAGTCAACAGGATATTGGATGGATAGCTAACTTTAAAAATGAACATATCTATGATGAATATGACAGCCTGATTTTTCAAAGTAATTATGTCTGGAATACCAACTCTAAACAATGGGATGGACAAACTAGAACTGAATATCTATTTGATAAAATAGGGAAAGTATTTAATGAAGTAAGTTACGACTGGAATTATTCAAAGGTTCAATGGCAAGACAATGGTAAGATAGAATATGTTTATGATAATAATGGGGTTAAAATAGTTAAAAACTATTATTCCTGGAATTCTGACACCGGACTATGGGTTTTAAGTTACAAAACGACATTTAGCTATAATCAAAATTTAAATCAAACGGTTGAAACAAGTTTTGATTTGGTCAATGGTCAATGGCTAAATGATTCTAAAACGGAATATGTTTTTGATAAATTCAATAATAAGACACTTAATGCATTTTACACATGGGATGACAGTTATTCCAATAATTGGGTGGGGCAACATAAGGAAGAATCTGCTTATAATAATGATAATTTAAAGTTAATGGATGCCGAATATCAAGGTTGGAATTACAAAGATTCCAACTGGGAGGGGAGGACTAAAAACGAATACGGGTACGACAGTGCCGGCAACCTGAACGAGACTCACAATTATCAATTCGATATCACAAAAAATCAATGGGAAGAAAATTTCAAAACAGAATATACGTTTGATGCAGATAAAAATCAAACAGCTACTTATAATTATATCTGGAACTCTAATGAAAATCAATGGAATGACTTCGCTAAAAGTGAAATTATTTTTGATAATTCAATAAAAAACTCGTCACTTATCTCGCCATTTCACTTTGAGAATAAGGCATTAGTTGAAAATGATTATTCTTTTATCAATAACAAACTGACCAGGACAAATTTGAATAAATATTATTGGTCTACTAAAACAACGATCAAACAGAGTCAATTAAAAATTCATCTTTTCCCAAATCCGGCAAAGGAAAATATTTGTCTGGTTGGATCATCCGGCTATTGTACCATGCAATGCTTCGATCAGCAAGGTCGATTAATGATCAGTAAAAGTGTCACTAATTTCGAAAAGATTCCTGTTGATGATTTAGCACCAGGCCTATATATAGTTAAAGTAACAAGTGCAGAAGGCTCGGATGAATCTAAATTTTTAAAGCAATAAGAAATGTCTTATAAGAGATAAAAGGAATGAAATGTCTTATCTTTAAATAGTAAAAAAAATACTTGTCAATTTTTCGGTTGCAGAATTGGGTAGATAGACGTAATTTTGCAAAAAAAATATGCTGACGAATGAAATCATGTATAAAGCCCTTATTGAGAAAGACAGTACTTTTGAAGGAACCTTTATTGCAGCAGTGAAAACAACCGGAATATTTTGTCGCCCAACCTGTACAGCCAGAAAACCAAAAGCAGAAAATGTGGAGTTTTTCAACTCTACCAAAGAAGCCATTTTAAAAGGATACAGACCCTGTAAAGTTTGCAATCCACTGGAAAAATTGGGTGAAACCCCCCTCTACATCAAATCCTTGATAAACGAATTAAATCAGCATCCCGAAGTGAAGTTTAAGGACTGGGATCTGGTTCAAAAAGGAATAGAGCCAAGCAAACTCAGGCGATGGTTTTTGAAGAACCATGGTATCACCTTTCAAGCATACCAGCGGATGTATCGGATAAATTCTGCATTTAAAAAGATACAAGGTGGTGAGTCGGTTACTTCCGTTGCTTTCGATACCGGTTATGAGTCATTAAGCGGTTTTAATGATTCGTTTAAATCCTTCTTTGGAGTATCTCCATCAAACAGTAAAGATAAAAATTTGATAAATATGACCCGGATTGAAACACCCTTGGGGACAATGCTTGCTTGTGCAGTAGATCAGGGGATATGCCTGTTGGAATTTACTGACAGAAAGATGTTGGAAACCGAATTGAAGTCTTTGGCAAAACGGGTGAATGCCAGAATTATCCAAGGGGCGAACAATCATTTTGAATTACTAAAGCAACAACTCGAGGAATATTTTGAAGGAAAAAGAAAAGATTTTTCAATACCTTTGTATTCACCCGGAACAGAATTCCAGGAACTGGTATGGAAGTCATTAAAAAGTATTCCATATGGTTCTACTTGTTCCTACAAACAACAGGCTGCATCCATGAATAAACCCGATGCAATACGTGCTGTTGCAAATGCCAATGGAATGAATAGAATATCCATCCTGATACCGTGCCACCGTGTAATAGGTGAGGATGGAAGCCTGACGGGTTATGGTGGTGGACTTTGGAGAAAAAAATGGCTACTTGACATGGAAAAGAGTTTTAGTTTCTAGTTCTTGAGTGAACATATTATTTCTATGGAAAGAACAAATTAATTAAAATGAAAAGGCAACTAAAATTACTTCTGTCTGTCTTAATGGCAGCATTTATTTTCTCATGTACTTCGTCGGTTAAGGAATCAGTTGTTATAAAATTGATTCCTGTCCGGAATGGACTTGCTTACTGTTATATTGATCCTCAGGGTAAAATTATCATACGTCCTCAATTTAAAGAAGCTGCTGTTTTCAGGAATGGATTAGCCTTAGTCAGGACTTTTGGAAGCAAACCAATGTGGGGATATATTAAGGATGATGGAACATTTGCCATAAAGGCTATATTTAAAGAAGCAACTGTATTCAGAGAAGATGTAGCCTGGGTGGTTTCTGAAAACGGTGCACCTCAAGCCATCAATTTGAAGGGTGATTCGTTGTTTACATTAAAAAAGGCCAGATCAGTCAGAATTTTCAGGAATGGATTGGCTGCATTCAGTGTCAGCATTGATAGCCTAAATGTAAACTGGGGATTTGTAGATAGAAAAGGAACTGTTGTGATTCCTCCAAAGTTTGTGGCAGTCTGTGATTTTAGCAATGGAAAATGTGCTGTGTCAAACGTTGCTGGTGAATGGGGATATATCAACACAGATGGAAACATCAGTATTAATTATCAATATTCACAAGCCAAGGATTTTGTCAATGGTAAAGCAATTATAAAATTTGGAAAAGAATGGGGAGTGATCGATGATAAAGGGAAATTTGTCATCAATCCTCAGTTTTCTGAGATAAAGGAAGATAATGACCAGTACATTATCAGACAAGGAAATCAATGGGGATGGTGTAGCAGAACAGGAAATATCACCATAAAGCCACAATTCAGCGAAGCTTATCCATTCAATGGGTATGAACTGGCACCAGTGAAAATAGGTGATAAATTCGGATTTGTCAATCAGAAGGGTAAACTGATAATTGATGCACAGTTTGAACAGGCTTTGCCTTTTAATGGAGAAACTGCATTTGTTTTGAAAGGAAAGTGTGGCTTAATAGATAAGAACGCGAAATATATCACGCAACCAAAATATGATGCCATATCAGAGGATTTAAAAGCTTATTTGCTCACTGGATCCTCAACCTACGAAAGTGTCACTTCCGATTATTTTGATAAGGATGCAATAATAGACAGGCTGAAGATGGGTATTTCTGAGAATACCGTAGAAAGAATGGATTTTAACACTCCTATGTCGTTGATTTATAGAAAATATAAGAAATCAGAAGCCGATTTTACCAAGAATGCATCAGAGCATAAAATAATCTCTGCCGAAAGGATATCAAATGATGCCACCCTTGATCTTTTTATACTGGGAACTCCATGGAGTGAATCATACAACGGGAAATTGGGTTTTAGCTATCTGCTAAAGCCCAGGTATAAACACACCGGATTTTCCTATCGGATTAATTTAACAACAAAAGGGTTTGGAAAAGAAGATACGGTACTAAAATCACTCGAAACAACTTTGAAAGGTTATACAATAGATATGAAGCATTCGAACAGCGATGTTACTATCCTACAAAACAAATATCAACTACTCGTTTGTTTAAAACAAAAAGGAATGATCATTGTAGCCATATACCCGGTTACACCGGAAAATCTACAAATGGTAGATATTAACTATGGAGATGGGACAGAACCTGATTCGACCCTGGTTAATCCTGATTCAGTTAAAACAAATTAATTTAATTTTACAAGTTGTAAGAATTGAGGAATTTATCCTTATCATGCACGTAAGACCTGGATTCCTTGAACTCCACTTCATAAAATACTTATTTCTCATTTTCCTTTCTTTTTTGTATATTTGCATTTTATCCGAAATTGGAATAAAACTGTAAAACTCTCACATGTTATTTTCCGAAATAATTGGTCAACAGGAAATTAAAAAGCGATTTATACGTACGGTAGTCGATCAACGAATACCGCATGCACAGTTATTGCGTGGCCCTGAGGGAGTAGGGAAACTGGGACTGGCCATAGCTTACGCACAATATATATGTTGTGAGAATCGTACTGAAACAGATTCATGTGGTGTTTGCGCTTCATGCGTTAAGTACAAAAAGCTTGCTCATCCTGATTTGCATTTTGTTTTTCCGGTTATTAAACCATCCGGTAAAAGCAGTGTAGTGTGCGATGATTTTATTGCAGATTTCCGGATGATGGTGCTCAATAATCTGTACTTCAGTGTAAACGACTGGTATGCTAGGATCTCGGGTGATGCCAAACAGGGTATGATTTATGGGAATGAAAGCGAAGAAATTATACGAAAGCTAAGTTTGAAAACCTATGAATCCGAATACAAGGTGATGATTATCTGGCTACCTGAAAAGATGAATATCACTTGTGCAAATAAGTTATTGAAAATATTGGAAGAACCACCAGAGAAGACTGTTTTTTTATTGGTATCGAACGAACCTGACCAGATTATTACAACCATTCTTTCCAGAACGCAACATATTCATATTCCCCGTCTGGGAGAACATGAAATTATTGGGGCGTTATTGAGAAATGATGATTTAGAAATCGAACAAGAAGAAGCTGTCTTTGCTGCCCATATTGCGAATGGGAGTTATTTGAGTGCCGTAGCAGTTTTAAATGAAGGAGATGAGAACAAGCTTAACTTTGAACGGTTTATGATGGTCATGCGCCTGGCTTGGCAAGTCGGCAATAAAAAAGACCATGCATCGCTTAAAACATTGAGAAAATGGTCAGACGATATGGCTGCGTCAACCATGGGGCGTGAACGTCAGAAGAATTTTCTGAGCTATGCACAGCGATTAACCCGCGAAAACTTTATATTAAATTTACAACAACCTGAGCTAAATTATTTAACGTCGATAGAAGCTGAATTTTCAAAACGATTCTCTCCATTCATTCATGAGAGAAATGTGGAAGACATAATGACTGAATTTGGATTAGCAGAACGACAAATTGAACAAAATGTGAATGCAAAGATGGTCTTCTTTGACTTGACATTGAAGATTATTATGTTATTGAAGAGATAGTTAATTGGTTAATTGGTTAATTGGTTGATTAAGTTAATTGGGTTATTAAATAAACGATGAACAAAGAAGAACAGATAAAATATCGTGAATCTATTACAATATGAATATCGCATTTCAAATATTACAGGTAAATACTACAAATCAAGATGGACTATAAACTAGATACTGGCGGATGCCGAATGAATAAAAAGGGTTGCAACCGTAACTCCACCCAAAAACTCAGCACTTTCGACTGGATGTGCGACTTGCCCGAAACACAGGAAGATACTGATTTTGTTGAGGTGCAATTTAAAAATACCCGAAAAGGTTATTTCTTGAATAGTACAAAGATCCCGCTTGAAAAAGGAGATGTTGTGGCTGTTGAGTCATCACCGGGACATGATATAGGAGATATCACATTAGTTGGTAGATTGGTATTATTGCAAATGAAAAAAAACAATGTCCATCCTGAAAAGATTGAAGTACGTCGGGTTTATCGTAAGGCAAAGGAAACTGATTTAGAGAAATATCAGGAAGCCAAGTCTAAAGAGCAAGGAACAATGATAAAAGCCCGTCAGATTGCTGAGAGTTTAAATCTCAACATGAAGATTGGGGATGTTGAATATCAGGGTGATGGTAACAAGGCTATATTTTATTATATTGCTGACGAACGTGTAGACTTTAGGCAGTTGATCAAGGTTTTCGCCGAAACGTTCCGTGTAAGGATCGAGATGAAGCAAATCGGTGCACGCCAGGAAGCCGGAAGAATAGGAGGTATTGGTCCATGTGGACGTGAATTGTGCTGCTCAGGGTGGATGACTAACTTCAATTCAGTATCCACCAGTGCCGCCAGGTACCAGGATATTTCGCTGAATCCGCAGAAACTTGCCGGTCAATGTGCCAAGTTGAAATGTTGCATGAATTATGAATTGGATTCATACATGGATGCTATTAAAAATTTTCCTTCCAAGGAAATTCAACTCGAAACTATCGACAACACGTATTATCATTTTAAAACAGATGTTTTTAAAGGGATCATATCCTATTCTACTTCTCAGAATTTCGGTGCTAATGTGGTTGCCATTACTGCCAGAAGAGCTAAGGAAATTATTGCTTTAAATAAAAAAGGTTCAAAACCTGATTTGCTGGATGATCATTCTGACGACGAAATTACTCCAATTGCTATTGATTATGAAAATGGTGTCGGACAAGATAGTCTGACTCGTTTTGATACTACTAAGAAACGTTCAGGCGGAAAATCGAATAAGCGACCCAATTCCAATTCCAATTCCAATACCAAATTGATAAAACCAGAATCACTGGAGAATAAATCAAATACTCCAAGATTTCAAAAACCCATCAAGAAAAATGTTACTGATGTCAACAAAAATGATGAATAAATTCTTCTGGGTGATGCTTATTTCACTTTTTGCATTAGCCTGCACGAGCAACGATGTGTATTTTCAATATAGATCGGTTAACTCCAAAGGTTGGAACAAGGATAGTTTGTATACCTTCGATATACCCATCAATGATACAACTGCAACTTACAATGTGTACGTAAATGTTAGGAACAGGGGTGAATATCCTTATCAAAACTTATGGCTTTTCCTTAGTAAAACCAATCCTGATAAAATTCAAACAAGAGATTCAATAGAGTGCTATCTGGCTGATCAACGTGGGAAGTGGCTGGGTTCGGGCATCGGTTCTATTCTGGAAATGCCTGTCATCTACCAACAAAATATACGATTTAAATCCGTTGGAACGTATCATTATAAAATTGTCCAGGGTATGCGCGACAGCATTTTAACTGGAATTAATGATATTGGCATGAGGGTTGAAAAGATTAGAAAATAGTTGGTTGAGATTCATAGTTGTGGTTAATAAATGGCACGAAGTAATTTTAATATTTAAACAAATTGAGTAAGAATAAATTAGCTAAGTTTGCTGATATGGAAGAATTTCCACATGTCTTTCAGGTTTCATCACATGATTTACGTGAAGGTAAAACTTTTGAAATGAAAGGGAAATGGAATGAATTGTTTTTCAAAAACAATCATCCGATTGTATTGGAATTAGGTTGTGGTAAAGGGGAATATACTGTTGGATTAGGTGATCTGTATCCTGAAAAAAATTTTATAGGTGTCGATATAAAGGGTGCACGTTTATGGACAGGCGCGAAGGATTCCTTTAAAAAGTCAATGAAAAATGTTGCTTTTCTGAGAACAAATATTGAAATGATTCACTATTTTTTTGCTGAAAATGAGGTGAGTGAAATCTGGTTGACATTTCCTGATCCTCAAATGAAAAAAGTAACCAAAAGATTAACAGCTACAAATTTCATGCAGTCATACCAGCAGTTTTTAAAATCAAACGGACTGATACATTTAAAAACCGACAGCAATTTTATGTTTACTTATACCTGTGAAATGGTAAAATCGAATCGATATCCGGTTATCTTTTCAAACGACAATTTATATGCTTCCGATTTAAAAGATCCTATTTTGGAAATTAAAACCTATTATGAACAGCAGTGGCTGGACAGGGGATTAACTATTAAATATATTCAGTTTATACTTGAAAAGCGGGAAAGTTTTGTTGAACCGGAAATCGAAATTGAACACGATATATATCGCAGTTTTGGCAGAAGTCAGCGTCAACATTTGGACTAGTCCGTTTGTTTTATCACGATATTAAAAAAAAAAGATTATGACAATATATCCGCAGTTAATTCTTGACGCGTTGATTCATGTTCGATATCCCGGTAATGGGAAAGACATTGTTTCTTCCGGAATGGTAAATGATGATATTCAAATTGATGGAAACAAAATTTCCTTTTCATTGGTATTTGAAAAATCAAATGATCCATTTTCTAAATCGGTTGTTAAAGCTGCCGAACAGGCCATTCTAACCTATGTCGGAGAACAGGTTGAAATAAAAGGGAACATTGGTGTTATTACCAAAGAAGCTCCTAAGCCTAAGCCTACACCTATATTACCCCATGTAAAAAACATCATTGCAGTCTCTTCAGGAAAAGGGGGAGTGGGTAAATCAACTATTTCAGCAAATCTGGCTATTGCATTAACCTCGTTGGGCTACAAAGTCGGCTTACTCGATGCCGATATTCATGGACCTTCTGTTCCCAAGATGTTTGGAGTGGAGGATGCTCACCCAGAAATTATTGAAATTGATGGTAAACATACCATCATTCCGATTGAAAAATACGGCATTAAATTATTATCTATAGGTTTCTTTGTCGATGCACAAAATGCCTTAGTATGGCGTGGCCCGGTTGCAAGCAATGCATTGAAACAGTTAATAACTGATACCGACTGGGGTGAACTGGATTATTTTGTGTTGGACTTACCACCCGGGACCGGGGATATTCATTTAACGTTGGTTCAGACACTCAGCATAACCGGCGCTGTAATTGTGTCTACACCTCAGGAAGTTGCCTTGGCTGATGCCCGTAAAGGGATCAATATGTATATGGGAGATAAAGTGAATGTTCCGGTACTTGGTCTGGTCGAAAATATGGCATGGTTTACACCGGCTGAACTTCCTGATAATAAGTATTACATATTTGGTAAAGAAGGTGGAAAGCGTTTAGCCGAGGAACTTGATATTCCACTTCTAGGTCAAATACCATTGGTTCAAAGTATCCGTGAAAGTGGAGATGCAGGTAAACCGGTTGCCTTTGAGCAGGATAGTGTAATGTCACTAGCTTTCAAAGATTTGGCACAAAAGGTCGTTGAAAGAGTTGACTTTAGAAATTCTACTATGGAAGCTACTAAAAAGGTTCAAATTGTAAAGTAACCGGTAATTTTTTTTAATAATCGATTTCGAATTTTCAATTAACTTGTATTGTCTTTTCAGCGTTGAATAAAAACCTGTAATAATATTTTATTTTAAATTTATCATGTTGCTATTAATAACATAAATATCAGATAAGTAGTGACGTATATTCTTATCCGGGGAAGCATGTAATAAATTGTAATAAGAAAGAGTATTCGTAAAATATTGTAAATTCAAATATATTCTTAACTTTGACCCTTATTTTTTTATGACTTCAGAGATGTAAATTTAATGTGTTCTGGGTTTTAATCTTTGTAACTGCATGAAGAGATTTTTATTTTTTATTTTTGCGACATTTCTATTTATTACTGCCTATCCTGAAGATAAAGGTTTTTCAAGATGGTCATTTATGCCCGAATATGGGTATAATTATTTTGACGGCGATATAAACCAGAATCTAACCACTATTTTCCCTACCTCGTTCAGAAATATAACCTTTGGCGCAACAGTAGAATATTCAATGACGCCAATTTGGGGAGTTTCACTCGATTATTATTATTTCCCTTTGAGGGCTAATACAAGTAGTCCCGCTTCAGTATCTATAAATACTGATTTAAACACCTCCGATTTTAACGCTACCATCAATTTCACCCGTTGGATATTCCCAAGATCAAGGTCAAGATTTTATGTAAACGGCTCAATTGGAATTGGTTTTGCCTATTATACATTTAATGTGAGATATGCAAATGGATTTCCGGTTTTGGCAACAGATACCTATAATGATCAAAAATATAATGGTCAGTCAAGGCCTATTCTGTTAACTGCAAATAGTGTACCAATGAAATATGGAATGGCAGGCTCTGTTCCGGTAACATTGTCAGTTGAGTATAATTTTTCCAAACCACTGTCAATTGGCGCAAAGATTCATTACAGGGCCTATACGAAGGATAATCTGGAAGGAGTAACTTATTTGAATTGGGATGGTGTAACGAACGACTATATTGCTGCCGGTTCTTTGTTTTTACGTTACAAATTCAATGCTAAAAAGAAGAATCATTTACGGAATATTGGTTGGAATGTCTATCAACCTGATGAAGGGTTAATCTTCGCTAAAAACCTCGAGAAGAAATTCGATAAACTGAAAGGAAAAGTAGATTCTATCGGAAATAAAGTGGATAGTTTAATGCCCAGGGTTGCAAGGCTTGAAAACATACTTTCGAATGAAGGACCCGATTCAGATGGTGATGGTGTCCCTGATGTAAGGGATTTAGAACCTAATACACCTCCGAACACACCAGTTGATTTTTGGGGAAGAACCTTAAAGATTCCGGCAAATAATACCACAACTACTGTAGTCGGTGAAGATATACCAGCCGTTTATTTTGATTTTGACAGAATTGATTTGGACGATAATGCATTAATTGCCATCAGTAAAATAGCGGTAAAAATGAAGGCAGACCCAAGTTTATATGTAGAAGTAAGGGGATATTGCGATTATGCAGGAAATAACCCGTATAATAACCTGTTGAGTCAGCGCAGGTCTGACAGGGTGAAAGCTGAATTGGTGAAGGTCTGGAAAATACCTTTCGATCATATCATTTCCAATGGAAAAGGTAAGGTGATTGAACCACGAGTGAAATATCGTCCGAACCGACGATGTGATTTCTTTTTCGGGAAACTTTAAGAACTCTTACAAAATGTGCCATAGAGCCTGCATTCACGTGGACTCTATGGCTTTTTTATGCACAATATTTAGTTCAATATAACAATTCCTCAAAAAACAATTACCTTTACCCTTGTTTTATGATACATAGAATGCTAATTTATAGAATATCTTTGGACAAATAACCGAAACACGCAAATAGAATGAAACCAACGATTATTGATTTGTTAAATGAGAGTGTGGATAAATATGCTCAAAACCCTTTTCTTTGGGAAAAAACCACTACTGAATTTTCGCCAATCACTTTTATTGAAACCAAAGAACAAACCCATTTGCTCGCAGCCGGATTATTGTATTTAGGTGTAGAAGCAGGTGAAAAAGTAGCATTGCTTTCAGAGGGGCGGAATGCATGGATCATTGGGGAATTGGGAATACTCCATGTAGGTGCAGTGAATGTTCCGTTATCCATAAAACTTGAAGAAAGCAATGATTTGATATTCCGCTTGGTTCATTCCGAAGCTCACTATATATTTGTCTCAGGGGGGCAATTAAAGAAGATTCGGGCTATTGCGGGTGTATTGCCAAAGATAAAGAGAATAGTTATTTTTGATGAACAGGCAGATTACCAATCCAATGAAATCTGTTTACGCGAACTTCTTGAAAAGGGCAAGGAATTTCATCAGATGAACCCATTGGCGGTGACTAACAAATCAAAAGCCATTAAACCGGATGACCTCGCAAACATTAGCTACACTTCAGGAACTACGGCAGATCCGAAGGGAATTATGCTGACTCACCGTAATTATACCGCCAATGTGGAGCAGGCACTCAGCCTGATGACTATCCCCACCACGTATAAAACACTTATTATTTTACCACTCGATCATTGTTTTGCACATGTGGCAGGATTCTATAGTTTTATGGCT
>Ga0302215_10001340_pt1 | contig 17701 bp, 8 predicted proteins | sample II_Fen_N3_1_FD_194580 | JGI IMG/M metagenome (GOLD analysis project Ga0302215, IMG submission 194580) | Peat permafrost microbial communities from Stordalen Mire near Abisko, Sweden - II_Fen_N3_1 | ecosystem: Environmental > Terrestrial > Soil > Wetlands > Permafrost | place: Sweden: Abisko...
TTCTGAGGATGAGGTTGTTTCGCACGATAGAACAGCAATTCGCTCTACGCCTGTTGAATCGTCTGGAAGCATTCTGCTAATGTCCGGTGATGTTGATGTAGTAGGTATTGATGAGGCGCAATTTTTCGATGAAGGTTTGGTAGATGTTTGTACCCAATTGGCTAATCAGGGAATAAGAGTTATTATTGCCGGTTTGGATATGGATTTTAAAGGTGTTCCTTTTGGACCAATGCCAGCTCTTTGTGCTATAGCGGAAGATGTGTATAAAGTTCATGCTATTTGTGTACGTTGTGGTGCTTTGGCTTATGTGTCGCACAGGTTGGTAGAAAGTGAAAAACGTGTTCTTTTAGGTGAAATGGCTGAATATGAGCCAATTTGCAGAGAGTGTTATGGTAGGGTTTAAATTTATATTTTAGTCGAATATATATAGCATTAGAATCAATAAAGTCAATTATTACTAACTATATTTCCTTTTACGTTTCGGAATTAACTTCGTAGAACGGGGTTTGATATTTATGAAAGCAAAACCATTTACTTTAGATCGCATTGTTCGGTTGCTTATTGGGCTGACTGTCATTGTACTACTTTTTTTCATGGTAAAACGATTGAGTGATGCCTTACTGCCTTTCTTGATTGCTTGGTTTATCGCTTATCTGTTGCAGCCTGTTGTACGATTTTTTCAATATAAATTGAGATTGAAAAGTCGGGTGTTGTCTGTTACCTGTACTTTGTTGCTTTTTTTGGGTAGTTTGTGTTCCGTTATTTGGCTTCTTATTCCATTAGTAATAAATGAAATGACTAAGCTGTCTCAGTTGGTAGTAGTTTATTCGCAACGTATTAATATGAAATCTTTTTTGCCGGTTGCCTGGCAAAACGAGATATTAAACTATCTATCACATTTAAATTTTCAACGGGTTTTGCATGATGAGAATATTATGTCTGGCATTAAAAAGTTGGCGCCGCAACTATGGAGTTTAATTAATGGTTCATTGGATTTTTTATTAGGCTTTGCAGTAGTAATAATTGTTTTCTTATACCTTATTTTTATTTTGCTCGATTACGAAAGGATTACTGCTGGTTGGTTCTATATAATTCCACCTAAATATCGTGGTATTGTGGCTGAAATAATGAATGACTTGGAAATTAGTATGAATCGTTATTTCAGAGGGCAGGCATTAATTGCTTTGATAGTTGGAATTCTTTTTTCCATTGGATTCAGTATTATACAGTTGCCATTAGCCATTATCTTGGGATTATCAATAGGTGTACTCACTATGGTTCCCTATTTAAAAGTTATTCTCATAATTCCCTGTGTAGCTTTAGGATTTCTGCAGTCAATGGAAACAGGACAGCCTTTTGGTTCGATTCTTTTGGGAATTGGTGTCGTCTTTATTTTAATTCAAACGTTTGAAGACGTGCTGATTACGCCTAAAATTATGGGACGAGTTACAGGGCTTAATCCTGCTGTTATTTTACTTTCATTATCAGTATGGGGCTCGCTTATGGGAATGGTGGGAATGATTATTGCATTACCAATGACAACTCTAATGATTTCTTACTATAAGCGGTTTGTTCTAAAAGAAACTGGTGTCGACCAGATTGAGACGGTAAAGTTGAAAATTGAAGACGAAATAGAGAAAGAAGTTGACTTGTAGCACTACTGATCGTGTTATTTAATATTTGACCGGAAAAATTATTTTTCCGGTTTTTTTTATAATATATTGTCACCCTTAACGTTAATAACAGGTGGTTATTAAAATTGGATTTAATGCTTATTTTATAGATGCGAATTTATAAAAAAATAGATAATTTCATCGATTTTGGTATAAAATGATTGCTTTTAATGCGTAAATTCATGATAAATTCTCAAATGATTACGATAAAATAAGTATAAAAATAAAATATTGTATTAATAGATTTCGATTTTTAGAACTATAATAGTGAAAAACAAATTATTTGATTTAAATAATGAACTATTTACGATAGTTTGTGTTTTAGTAGTCTAAAGTGTGTTAATGTACGTAACTTTGTGAGTTAACGTTTTATTTTATTGTAAATTTGCAAAGTAAATGAAGAAGACAACTATATCGATATTAATCATAAGCATGCTCCTGACTTTTGTCGGACTAATTTTCATACAAGCTCGCTACGTTAGAATAAATGCCGAGATGATAGAAAATCAGTTTAACGAAAATGTTCAACGTAGCTTATTTCAAACAGTAAGTCTTGTTGAAGAAAATGAAGCACTCGAATATCTTAGTCAAACACTCGAAGGAGCTGATTATTCTGGAAATAAAAACAAGCTTCTGAGTATGGATGCTCAGAATATAAGTTTGAAAAATAACATTGATAGTATGGCCGAAAATCCGAAATTAACTTCGGAGCAAATAAATAGACCAACAATTCGTTTATCAACTCGTCACGGAAAAGCAACTATAGAAGAAACATCGCGGTTTTTGCAAGAAAAATTTCAACAAAATTTTTCACGTTCAAAAACAATTTTGGATCAGGCTGTTTTCAGATGGCTTAGAGAAACTGATAATAAGGAGATTAGTGAGCGTGTAAATTTCGAGGAGCTCGATGGAATACTGGGAAGAGTTTTTGTTAATAATGGTGTTGCGCTACCATTTTATTATTCAATTGTAGATAAACAAGGAAAGATAATTTATAAATGTCATAAAGACATTCATCACGGTGACGAAAATGAAAATAACAATGTGTATACCCAAAAGCTTTTTCCTTTCGAAGAGTCGAACCGATCAGCATATATTCAAGTGATTTTTCCAACAAAACAAAATTTTATTTTAAATTCAATGAGTTTGCTGTTACCCTCTGTAGCACTCATTTTAATCATTTTGATCATATTTATAGTTGCTATTATTATCATTTTCAAACAAAAGCAACTGAACAATATGAAAAACGATTTTGTTAATAACATGACGCATGAATTAAAAACTCCGATATCAACCATTTCGCTAGCTTCGCAAATGTTACAAGATACCGGAGTAGGTAAAACGCCCGAAACGCTTAAGCATATTTCAAACGTTATTCGGGATGAAACTAAGCGGTTAAGTATTCAGGTTGAAAAAGTTTTAGAGATGTCTATTTTTGAGAAAGACAAATCGATGCTTAAACTGAACGAGATTGAGATTAATTCGCTTATAGCCGATATTACAGGAAACTTTTCACTTAAAGTAACCAGTAAAGGAGGTAAAATAACTTCAATACTTAAGGCAGCTAATGATGTAGCCTTAGTTGACGAAGTCCATTTTACTAACGTTATTTTTAATTTAATGGATAATGCACTTAAGTATTCAAACAAACCATTATTGTTGACTATTGAAACATGGAATGAAAAGGATAACTTACTGATTAGTATTGAGGACAATGGAATAGGAATTCATAAAGAAGACATAAAACACATCTTCGATAAATTTTACAGGGTTTCAACAGGGAATTTACATAATGTAAAAGGCTTTGGTTTGGGTTTAGCCTACGTTAAGAAGATTGTTAAGGAACACAGAGGTTCTATTAGAGTAGAGAGCGAATTAAATATTGGAACAAAATTTACTATTACAATACCAACTTTAAAAAATTACGAATTATGACAGACGAAAAAGTAAAAATCCTGCTATGCGAAGATGACGAAAATCTTGGCATGTTATTGAGAGAGTATTTAATTACTAAAGGGTATGATGCAGATTTGCAGCCTGATGGCGAAGCCGGCTATAAAGCCTTTTCACGTAACAAATACGATTTGTGTGTGCTTGATGTAATGATGCCTAAAAAAGACGGATTTGCTCTAGCTGCTGACATTCGTGCTATGAACACCGAAGTGCCAATTGTTTTCCTTACAGCTAAATCGATGAAGGAAGATATTTTACAAGGATTCAAATTGGGAGCCGACGATTATTTGTCGAAACCATTCAGCATGGAAGAGTTATTGTATCGCATTGAGTCTATTATGCGCCGTGTTAAGGGTAAAAAAGCAAAAGATGTTGTTACTTACCAACTTGGTGGATTCACTTTTGATGCTCAAAAGCAATTGCTTACTTTTGATGGAGATACTAAAAAACTCACTACAAAAGAATCTGAATTGTTGAATTTATTGGCAGCAAATGCTAACAATATTTTAGAGCGTAACTTTGCGCTTAAAACTATTTGGGTAGACGATAACTATTTCAATGCACGTAGCATGGACGTATATATCACCAAATTACGTAAATTGTTGAAATCCGATCCAAATGTAGCTATTATCAACATACATGGTAAAGGTTATAAATTGATTACTCCTGTTGTAAAAGAAGACTAATCAATTGCAATTACAAAAAAACCGTTCAACTGAATGGTTTTTTTGTGAGTTTATAGGCCTTTAAGCAGCCATTAGGTATTTTCTAATTGTGATTATATTATTCCCAAAATTTCCGATGGCTCATCTACAAAATACTTAGGTGAGAACTCTTCCAACTCGGCTCGTGGTCGAAATCCCCATGTAACCCCCGCTGCATCTATGCCAGCGTTTTGAGCCGTTTGCATATCTACACCTGAGTCGCCAACATATAGAACTTCGTTTTTGTTTACTTTTGTAATAGCTAAAATATCATGAATAATCATTGGATCCGGCTTTGTAGGGATACCTTCGCGTTGACCAAAAACTGCTGCAAATCTAATTTCAGGAAAGAAATGTTGAATGAGTATCACCGTGGCTTTGTGGTATTTATTAGAAGCTACTGCAAGTTTAATACCTTTGTTTTGCAAGTTTTGCAATAATTCTGTAATACCTGAATATGGCACAGTCAATTCTGAATTATGCGCTCCATAATATTCAAGAAAATGCTGTCTGACCAGTAAGATGTTCTCAGTCGTTTTTGAGCCTTCGGGTAAAGCTTTTTCGAAAAGTTTGTTAATGCCATTCCCAATAAAAAAACGATATGCAGATGTTTCGTGCGTTGGAAATCCACACAGGGTTAAAGCATAGTTTGTACTTGTTGCTAAATCGCCAACGGTATCAAGTAACGTGCCGTCAAGGTCGAAGATTAGAAGTGATTTCATTGGAAAGATCCTTTTATTTTGATAATGCAAGCCACTATATACAAATCATTTTGTCGAAATTTCAAGAATCGTAAATGTATCGGGTTTTAGTGCTTGACGTGGACGTGGATTTTCAGTTGTAGGGGCAGGAGTTGTACCGTATTCAGCCGTTGGTAAATATATTCTATGTGTTTTAGAATTTAAGGTAATTGTTCTGGCTCCTTTCTGTGTCGGTATGTTCTCTAATACAGAAAATGTATTTGCATTTTCTTCTTGAATAACTGTCATTGTGCCTTCTCCATTAGATGAATAAATCCGTTGCAAAATAGGATCGAAGGCAACGCCATCCACATTTTCACCAATTTTTAAAGTTGAAATAACTTTTCCGTTATCATAGTCAAGAACTGTCAATAATTTGTTATTGCAAACTGAAAATAAACGATGATTCTTCTGATCAATAGCCAAACCACTTGGTTCTTCACCTGGAGCAATTGACCAGGTTTGTTCTACTTTCATTGTGGTAGCGTTTATTTCACAGATAGCGTTTTTATCTTCAATATTTACAAATATTTTTCCGTTTAAATCGGAAACTGAAAATTCCGGTTTACCTATTAAAGCAATTGTTGCAACCACTTTATTCAAATTTGCATCAATAACCGTAGCATTTGAGCTTCTACCGTTAAAAACAAAAACTTTCTTTGAAAAAGAATCATAAAGAATTGCATCTGGATTGTTTCCTGTTACTTTTACTTTGGCAATAAATTGCAGCGTTTTCAAGTCAATAATTGTAACTGAAGTATCCTTTCCATTACTAATAAAACCCTTATTCAGATCGTTTGCAAGAGCAATTCCATGCACACCCTTCGTGTCTGGAATAGTAGCAATCAGTGTGCTGTTTGTCAGATCTATAACTTGCACAACTGACCCATGCGAAACAAAAAGTCTTGATGAGGTTTCATCTATTGTTAGATAATCCCAGCCACCATTACCTTCAAGATGGATTCTGTTGACAACTTGATATCTTATTTGTGAATAAGCAGTTGTTACACTTAAACATAGTAATAACCCTAAAGCCAATCTAATTTTTTTCATGATTTCTAACTATTAAGCGGTGAGTTGAATATTATTGAATCATTCTTGATTGTAAAATTAGTTATAAAAGACTTGGTTTCGGAGATAATAAATAAACTCTCTAAAACCTCTTCTCTATCTCCTCATGACTAAATATGGTCATAATTTTCTTTCCATCTGGAGTAAAATTATGGTTTTCGCAAGCAAAAAGTCGATCTATCAAGTCAGACATTTCTTCGTTGGTAAGTCGTTGACCGGCTTTCAATGAGGAAGCTTCAGCAAGAGACAACGAAATTGATTCATTCATTTTGACAGTAAGGTCTTCAGCTGTTGTTCTTGCTTTGTCAAGCATATTTAGAAGTAAATCAATCACACTTGCTGTTCCAAGTTGATTAGGTATGCCTTTAATATTATAAGAATGGTTTCCTTGCGACTCAAAATCGAAACCTACATGATAAAGATTGGGTAAGAGTTGTTCAAATATTAAACCCTCATCTGCACTTAGTTCTAAAAGTTCCGGAAAAAGAACTTGTTGGGATAGAGCTTTTCGGTTTTGAATCTGACTCATAAACGTGTCAAATAGAATTCGGATATGTGCTCTGTGTTGGTCAATCATCAACATACCTGACTTGATGCTTGTAATTATAAAGCGGTTTCTTAATTGAAAATTCTCTGCACGTGCTTCTCCAGTTTCAATTACCTGTTGTATCGAATCTGAATTAATTGCTCCACTTAGTATGGTGTTGAACTCCTGTTCGCTGTCCGGTAATGACTCTATTGTTGTTGCTTTTTTTTCGAAACCACCATATAAGTCTTCCCAATCTAATACAGGACGTTTATATGCTGATGTGCCAAATGGATTGTAATTTGGATTAAAGTTTGTCTGTGGTGGTCTAACATTCTCCAACTGTATTCCTGTCGGGAGATCTACAGCACCTTCTTGATCGAAATCTATCGAGGGAACAATGTTGAATTTACCTAAAGACTCTTTGACTGAAGCTGAAAGAATTGACCAGATAGCCTGCTCATTTTCAAACTTAATCTCAGTTTTAGTTGGGTGAATATTAATATCAATAGTTTGCGGATCAACCTCGAAATAAATAAAATAATTGGGACTTTCACTAGCCTGAATCATTTGACTATATGCTAAAAGTACAGCTTTGTGAAAATATGGGTGACGCATATACCGACCATTCACAAAGAAATACTGTACAGCATTCTTTTGAGCATATTCGGGTTTCCCAGCATATCCTGATATACTTACTAGACTCGTAGAGGTTTCAATGGTCAAAAGTTGTTGTTGCCAGTGTTTTTTTGAATTCTTACCAAAAATATTTTCTATTCGTATCTTTTTGTTGGAAATTGGTAACTGGTATATTTCCTCATCGCCATCGAATAAAGAAAAAGCAACATCTGTATTGACCAATGCTATGCGATAAAACTCCGTAAGTATATGACTTTTTTCTACATTATCGCTTTTTAGAAATCGTCGGCGCGCTGGTACATTAAAAAATAGATTTTTAACCTGAAAAACAGTTCCAACGCTGCATTGCACAATTTCTTGCTTGAAAATTCGAGTGCCTGCAATTTCTACTAATACTCCCAGTTCATCTTCTTCACGACGAGTACGTAATTCTACCTGAGCTACCGCAGCAATTGAAGCCAGTGCTTCGCCCCTGAAACCCATTGTACGAAGCGAAAATAAATCATCAGCATTCTTTATTTTCGAAGTCGCATGACGCTCGAACGCCATGCGTGCATCCGTTTCACTCATTCCTTTCCCGTTATCAACTACCTGAATCAGAGTTCGACCAGCATCTTTGATCAAAATCTGAATATGACTTGCACCCGCATCAATCGAATTTTCCACTAATTCTTTCAATACAGACGCCGGACGTTGAATCACTTCACCCGCTGCAATTTGATTTGCAACCGAATCGGGTAACAAATGAATAATATCGCTCATATTTATCAGTGACCAGTTAACGGTTAACAGTGATCAGTCAACCCAAACCGATTAAATTTTCGTGTTGTTTTTATAATTGCAAAAAGCATTTTCATGCATTTCATCAAATGGAATCAAATCAACCTAATCTTAATTCTTTAACTGATTACTGTTGACTGATCACTGTTAACTGTCTAGCTATATTTTCCGTTAAATTGTACATTAATGTCATTAACATATTGGCGAATTTTCTGTTCATTTTCGCGCTTGCAAATGAGTAATACATTATCGGACTCTGCAACAATATATCCGTCTAAATCCTGAATGACAGCTAATTTTTCTGATGGTAAAGCGACAATATTATTTTCACTCTCGTAGTAAACAGTTTTACATTTAAGCGTTACATTTTCGTTTTCATCCTTTGGAGACATTTCGTATAGCGATCCCCATGTACCTAAGTCGGTCCAACCAAAGTCGGAGCAAAGTACGTACACATCAGTAGCTTTTTCCATAATACCGTAATCTATCGAAATATTTGGGCAAGAAGGATACATTCCATCTATAAATTCTTGTTCTTTTGGAGTATTAAAAACGGTTTCGCCAACTTTAAATTTAGTTGCAACTTCAGGCAATAATTCATTGAAAGCCTTATCAATAGTTTGTAAATTCCAAAGAAAAATTCCAGAATTCCAGAAAAACTCTCCTGTTTCAAAAAATACTTGTGCTAGTTCTGCATTTGGTTTCTCAGTGAAAGTTTTCACCTTTCGTAAATTCGTTTCACCTTCACCAATCTGTATATAACCATAACCCGTTTCGGGGCGACTTGGTTTGATTCCAAGAGTCAAAAGGCAGTCATTTTTTTCGACAAAATTAAGTCCAATTTTTATTGTTTCCAAAAAATCAGTTTCTTTCAAAATCAAGTGATCCGATGGTGCTACAATTATATTGGCTTTATCAGTCATTGCTTTGATACGATTAACCGCATAAGCAATACAAGGTGCTGTGTTTCTTCTATTTGGTTCTAATAAAATCTGATCAACCTTAATATCAGGTAATTGTTCTAATATTAAATCTCTATATATAACGTTTGACACAATAAGAATATTCTCAGTTGGCACTAAATGATGAATTCTATCAAAAGTCAGTTGTAAAAGTGAGCGTCCAGTTCCAAAAAAATCAAGAAATTGCTTCGGACGGTTGTTTCTACTAAATGGCCAAAAGCGACTACCTACGCCGCCTGCCATAATGATACAATAATTGTTTTCCATTACTTTGAGGTTAGAGCTTATAAAAACTCGGTTAATTCTAAAAATCGTACTAAGATACTGCGTTTTTTCGAGTAATCCAAAACTTATATCTACAAAAACCGAGCTTGTTTTCTAAAAGAAAACAAGCTCGGTTATAAGAGTTGTAAAACCACAGAAATAATTATTCTTCAGTTTCACTTTCAACTATATCCAACACATTTTTGCGTGCATCGACTTTCTTTTCGTATTCATCACGTGAGTAAACAACAATTTTATCCAATTCACGTTGTCCTGTACCAGCTGGAATTAAGTGACCACAAATAACGTTTTCTTTCAAACCTTCTAATCTGTCAACTTTTCCGTTGATAGCAGCATCGTTCAATACTTTTGTTGTTTCTTGGAACGAAGCAGCCGACATAAAGCTGTTAGTTTGAAGAGCAGCACGTGTAATACCTTGAAGGATTTGGTTCGAAGTAGCAGCAATTGCATCGCGTGTTTCAACGATTTTCATATCACGACGTTTCAACATACTGTTTTCATCACGCAACTTACGCGGTGTAATGATTTGTCCGGGTTTCATTGTTGCAGAATCTCCTGCTTCAACAACTACCTTCTTACCCCAGATACGATCATTCTCTTCCATGAAATCGTTTTTACCAACGATTTGTTTTTCAAGGAAACGAGTATCACCTTGTTCCAAAATCTCAACTTTACGCATCATCTGACGTACAATAACCTCGAAGTGTTTATCATTAATCTTCACACCTTGCAAGCGGTAAACGTCTTGTACTTCGTTTACAATATAGTCTTGAACGGCTGTTGGACCTTTAATTAATAAAATATCCGATGGAGTTGTAGCACCTTCCGAAAGTGGAATTCCAGCACGTATAAAGTCATTTTCCTGAACAAGAATTTGTCTTGACAATGGAATCATGTACTTTTTAATCTCTCCAGTTTTTGAAGTTACTGTCAATTCGCGGTTACCACGTTTGATTTTACCGAAGGTTACTTCACCATCAATTTCGGCTACTACAGCAGGATTTGAAGGATTACGAGCTTCAAATAATTCTGTTACACGTGGAAGACCACCAGTGATATCACCAGATTTACCTACAGCACGTGGAATTTTCACCAACATCTGACCGGTTTTGATTTTATCTCCGTTATCCAATACCAAGTGGGCACCTACCGGTAAGTTGTATGTACGCAAAATTGAACCATCCTTTGATAAAATGTGTGCACTTGGAACTTTATTACGATCTTTCGATTCAATAATAATTTTCTCGCGCAAACCGGTTGCTTCATCAGCTTCAGCTTTGAAAGTTACATTTTCAATAACATCTTCAAATTCGATTTTACCATCGGTTTCAGAGATAATTACCGCATTAAATGGATCCCATTCACAGGCAATCTGACCTTTTTTGACCATATCTCCCTCTTTCACATACAGTTTCGATCCATAAGGAACGTTTTGTGTGGTAAGAGCTATACCGGTATTTGTATCAATAACACGCATTTCGGCCAAACGGCTTACTACTACCTGGTGAGTATTTACTTTATCTTCAACAGCATCTACAGTACGTAGTTCGTCAAATTCAATGCGACCGTCATATTTCAAAGTAATCTTCGATTCTGCTCCAACATTTGAAGCAACCCCACCGACGTGGAATGTACGAAGAGTTAACTGAGTACCCGGCTCACCGATTGATTGTGCTGCAATAACACCTACAGCTTCACCTATATGTACCATTTTATTGGTAGCAAGGTTACGTCCGTAACATTTAGCACAAACACCTTTTTTCGATTCACAAGTCAATACCGAACGAATTTCAACGCGTTCAATTGGAGAATCCTCAATTTTTCTTGCATTTGATTCTGCAATTTGATCTCCAGAAGAAACGATTAATTCACCAGTAAGTGGATGATAAATATCATGAACAGACACACGGCCAAGAATACGTTCGTATAATGATGAAACTACTTCTTCATTATTTTTCATTTCAGTAGCAATCAATCCACGTAATGTACCACAGTCATCTTCGTTGATAATCACATCTTGCGATACATCAACTAAACGACGTGTTAAATAACCTGCATCGGCAGTTTTCAAAGCGGTATCCGCCAAACCTTTACGAGCACCGTGAGTTGAAATAAAGTATTCCAATACCGAAAGTCCTTCTTTAAAGTTCGAAAGAATAGGGTTTTCAATAATCTGACCACCTTCTGCACCTGATTTTTGAGGCTTAGCCATCAAACCACGCATACCGGATAACTGACGAATTTGTTCTTTCGAACCACGAGCACCTGAATCCAACATCATATATACTGAGTTGAATCCCTGATTGTCAGTCGAAAGTTGTTTCATCAAGATATTCGATAATTTGGAGTTAATATGTGTCCAGGTATCAATAATCTGATTGTATCGTTCGTTGAAAGTAATGAATCCCATGTTATAGTTATTCAAAATCTCTTCCACTTCAGCATTACCTTCTTTCACCAAAGTTTCTTTTTCCGGTGGGATAATAACATCATTCAAATTAAACGAAAGACCACCTTTGAATGCCATGTAATATCCTAAATCTTTGATGTCATCTAGGAATTGAGCTGTACGAGCTACACCGCAAATATCAATTACGTTACCAATAATGTCACGTAAAGATTTTTTAGAAAGTAATTCGTTAATATAGCCTACTTTTGTTGGAACACATTTATTGAATAAAATACGACCTACAGTAGTTTCAATAATCTTATCAACCGATTCGCCTTCTTCATTCAAATCTTTGGTTTTCACCTTGATCCATGAGTGTAAAGCTACTTTCTTTTCGTTGTAAGCAATTTCTGCTTCTTCTGGCGAATAGAAAATAAGTCCTTCTCCTAACGCTCCAGTACGTGGTTTAGTAATGTAATACAAACCAAGAACCATGTCCTGAGAAGGAACTGTAATAGGAGCACCATTTGCAGGGTTCAAAATATTATGTGAAGCCAACATCAACATTTGGGCTTCCAAAACAGCTTCATTACCAAGTGGTAAGTGAACGGCCATCTGGTCACCATCAAAGTCGGCATTGAAAGCCGTACACGAAAGTGGGTGTAGTTGAATTGCTTTTCCTTCAATCATCTTTGGCTGGAATGCCTGTATACCCAAGCGGTGCAATGTTGGGGCACGGTTTAGTAATACGGGATGACCTTTCATCACATACTCTAAAATATCCCAAATTACAGGGTCTTTGCGATCGACAATTTTCTTTGCAGATTTTACTGTTTTTACAATTCCGCGTTCAATCAATTTGCGGATAACAAATGGTTTATAGAGTTCGGCTGCCATATCTTTTGGGATACCGCATTCGTGCATCTTTAATTCAGGACCTACAACAATTACCGAACGAGCAGAATAATCGACACGTTTACCAAGTAAGTTTTGACGGAAACGACCTTGTTTACCTTTCAATGAGTCAGAAAGTGACTTCAATGGACGGTTAGCATCAGTTTTTACAGCGCTTGATTTACGTGAATTATCGAATAACGAATCAACAGCTTCCTGTAGCATACGTTTTTCGTTACGAAGAATCACTTCAGGTGCTTTAATTTCTATTAATCGTTTCAGACGATTGTTACGTATAATAACACGACGATATAAGTCATTCAAATCGGAAGTTGCAAAGCGACCACCATCCAGAGGAACTAACGGACGTAATTCTGGCGGAATAACAGGAACGATTTTAATAATCATCCATTCCGGTTTATTGCGTAGTTTCGAAGCACGGAACGATTCTACAATTTGTAGACGTTTCAAAGCCTCTGTTTTGCGTTGTTGCGAAGTATCTGTATTTGCTTTATTACGTAAGTCGTACGATAAAGTATCCAAATCCAAGCGACTCAACATATCGTGAATAGCATCAGCTCCCATTTTAGCAATAAACTTATTTGGGTCGGTGTCTTCCAATAATTGATTTTCACGAGGAAGTGCTTCCAAAATATCTAAATACTCATCTTCGGTAAGTAATTCGCCCAAAGCAATATTCTCTCCGTTTTCAAGAATGCCTGATTGAATAATTACGTATTTTTCATAATAGATAATTGAATCTAATTTTTTTGTTGGCATGCCCAGCAGATAACCAATTTTATTTGGTAATGAGCGGAAATACCATATATGAGCTACCGGAACCACCAATTGAATGTGTCCCATGCGCTCGCGACGAACTTTTTTCTCGGTCACTTCTACACCACAACGGTCGCAGACAATGCCTTTATAACGAATACGTTTGTATTTTCCGCAATGGCATTCAAAGTCCTTTGTAGGACCAAAAATACGTTCACAGAACAAACCATCACGTTCGGGTTTGTATGTACGATAATTAATGGTTTCGGGTTTGAGAACCTCACCACTCGATAATTTTAATATCTCCTCAGGCGATGCTAAGCCAATAGAAATTTTATTAAAACTACTCTTTACCTTATTATCATTTTTAAAAGCCATATCTCTGTTTTATAAAGAGTTATAAGATTTACTATTTGTGAAAAGTCAATTCGGAATTTGTGGAAATCAATCCTAAAGTCTCTGACGATTGACAGAGACCTTAGGTGATTTTTATTCTAAATTGATGCTCAGACCTAATCCACGAAGTTCGTGTAACAGTACATTGAGCGATTCCGGTATTCCCGGTGCAGGCATTGGATCGCCTTTCACTATCGCTTCGTATGTACGGGCACGTCCCATAACGTCATCCGATTTTACGGTCAGAATTTCTTGGAGAATATGTGCGGCACCGAATGCTTCGAGTGCCCAAACTTCCATTTCTCCGAAACGTTGACCTCCGAATTGAGCTTTACCACCAAGTGGTTGTTGTGTAATAAGTGAGTATGGTCCGATAGAACGCGCGTGCATTTTATCTTCAACCATGTGACCCAGTTTCAACATATAAATTACACCTACAGTAGCTGTTTGGTCGAAGCGTTCACCTGTTCCACCATCGTACAAATATGTTTTACCATAATTTGGCACACCGGCTTTGTCAGTCCAGGCATTCAGATCATCAAGACTTGCACCATCGAAAATTGGAGTTGCAAAACGAACACCCAATTCTTTTCCGGCCCATCCAAGTACTGTTTCAAAAATTTGTCCAAGGTTCATACGAGAAGGTACACCCAGTGGGTTCAAAACAATATCAACTGGTGTTCCATCTTCTAAGAATGGCATATCTTCCTGACGTACAATACGGGAAACAATACCTTTGTTACCGTGACGACCGGCCATTTTATCGCCCACACGTATTTTACGTTTTTTGGCAATATAAACTTTGGCTATTTGTACAATACCATTTGGAAGTTCATCTCCGATTGTTATGTTGAATTTCTGACGTTTTATTTGAGCATCCAATTCCTTGTACTTTCTCAAATAATTCATTATTAGTCTCTTAACCAGTTCGTTTTTATGATTGTCAGTTGTCCACTTGCTTAATTGAACTGCTGAATAATCGATTTCACGTAGACGATCTTCGGTAAATTTACTATTTCGTGAAATAACATCTGTACCTAAAAAATCTTTAACACCGGCTGAAGTTTTATCTCCAATCATTGATACAAGTTTATCAATAAGTGTATTGCGTAAAATGCTTGCCTGATTTTCAAACTCTTCATCCAGTTTTGGAAGCACAGCTTTATCAGCCAATTTTGATTTGCGGTTCTTTTGCGCTTTAGAGAATAATCGTTTTCCAATTACTACACCCGACAAAGATGGAGTTGCTTTCAAAGAAGCATCTTTCACATCGCCTGCTTTATCACCAAAAATAGCGCGAAGCAGTTTTTCTTCCGGTGAGGGATCCGATTCTCCTTTAGGAGTAATCTTACCGATAATAATATCTCCCGGTTCGATGCGTGCACCGATGCGGATTATACCATTTTCATCCAAATCTTTAGTGGCTTCTTCACTTACGTTCGGTATATCCGACGTAAATTCTTCAATACCACGTTTAGTCTCGCGAACGTCAAGTAATTGTTCAACAACGTGTATTGAAGTGAAGACATCTTCACGTACTACACGTTCGTTAATTACAATTGCATCCTCAAAGTTATAACCTTTCCAAGGCATGAATGCCACTTTCAGGTTCTTACCAATGGCAAGCTCACCATTTTGGGTAGCATAACCTTCGGTTAAAATCTGACCATCAAATACTTTATCACCCTTGTTTACAATAGGTCGTAAATCAATTGTGGTATTCTGGTTTGTTTTTTGGAATTTTGGAATTTTATATTCTTTTATTGCCGTATCGAAGCTTACAAATTCTTCTTCTTCGGTACGATCATAAAGGATTTTTATACAATCAGCATCTACATAATCAACTACACCAACACCTTCTGCCATAACCTGAGTACGTGAGTCTCTGATTAACTGTCCTTCGATTCCTGTTCCTACGATTGGAGCTTCGCAACGCAATAGTGGTACAGCTTGGCGCATCATGTTAGATCCCATCAATGCACGGTTCGCATCATCATGTTCCAAGAAAGGAATCAAAGCTGCTGCAATAGAAGCAATTTGTGATGGAGAAACATCCATTAAATTTACTTCTGCTGGTGAAATCACAGGGAAATCAGCACCTTTACGTGATTTTACCTTTGTACGAATAAAGTTTCCTTTTTCATCCAAAGGTGCATTTCCTTGAGCAACAATTAAGTTTTCTTCTTCTTCGGCAGTGTAATACTCAATACCTGCATCCGTAATGTCAACAACAGCATCTGTTACTTTGCGATAAGGAGTTTCGATAAAACCAAGTTCGTTGATTTTAGCATAGATACACAACGAAGAAATCAAACCAATGTTTGGACCTTCAGGAGTTTCAATCGGACACAAGCGACCATAGTGAGTATAATGTACGTCACGAACCTCAAAACCGGCACGTTCACGTGATAAACCACCAGGCCCGAGGGCTGACATACGACGTTTGTGTGTAATTTCTGCCAATGGATTTTGTTGATCCATAAATTGCGATAACGCATTAGTACCAAAAAACGAATTGATAACAGAAGAAACACTTTTTGCATTAATCAAATCGATAGGAGTGAAGACTTCGTTATCACGAACGTTCATACGTTCACGAATTGTACGAGCCATACGCGAAAGACCTACGCCGAATTGATTATATAATTGTTCGCCTACTGTGCGTACGCGACGGTTACTTAAGTGGTCAATATCATCAACATCTGCTTTAGAGTTAATTAACTCTATCAGATATTTGATAATTTCAATAATATCTTCTTTGGTCAGCACTTTTGTATCCATGCTGGTGGTCAAATTCAATTTCCTGTTTATACGGAAACGTCCAACATTACCTAAATCGTAACGTTTTTCGGAGAAGAATAAATTGTTTATCACTTCACGAGCTGACGAATCATCAGCAGGAACAGCATTTCTTAATTGACGGTAAATATACAATACAGCTTCTTTTTCCGAATTACTTGGATCTTTTTGAAGTGTGTTATAAATAATAGCGTAATCACTTTGATTTGCATCTTCCTTGTGAAGTAAAATTGTTGGAGCACCAGATTCCAGAATCTCATCGATATGACTGGCTTCCAAAATAGTTTCGCGATCAATGATTACCTCATTACGCTCTATTGTTACTACCTCGCCGGTATCTTCATCTACGAAATCTTCCACCCATGTTTTCAAAACACGTGCAGCTAATTTTTGTCCGATTGCTTTTTTAAGACTCGTCTTATTTACTTTAACCTCTTCAGCTAAGTCGAAAATTTCCAAAATGTCCTTATCACTTTCGAATCCGATAGCACGTAGTAAAGTGGTTACAGGAAGTTTCTTCTTACGGTCGATATAGGCGTACATCACGTTGTTGATGTCCGTTGCAAATTCAATCCACGAACCGCGGAATGGAATTATTCTTGCCGAATAAAGTTTTGTACCATTGGCATGAGTGCTTTGACCGAAGAATACACCGGGTGAACGGTGAAGTTGAGATACAATAACACGTTCGGCACCATTGATAACAAAAGTTCCTTTGGCTGTCATATAAGGGATAGGTCCCAGATAGACATCTTGAATAACCGTATCAAAATCTTCGTGATCCGGATCGGTGCAATATAATTTTAATTTCGCTTTAAGCGGCACACTATAGGTTAAGCCGCGTTCAATACACTCATCGATCGAATAACGTGGAGGGTCAACGTAATAATCGAGAAATTCGAGGATGAAATTATTTCGGGTATCTGTTATTGGAAAGTTTTCAGAAAAAACTTTATACAAACCTTCTGTTTTTCTTTTTTCTGGAGCAGTGTCCATTTGAAAAAAGTCATGGAAAGATTTTAATTGTACTTCTAAAAAATCAGGATAATCCAACTGATTTTTAATCGAAGCAAAATTTATTCTTTGAGCTTTTGTTAATGACGACATTTTCAA
>Ga0302215_10001342_pt1 | contig 17687 bp, 16 predicted proteins | sample II_Fen_N3_1_FD_194580 | JGI IMG/M metagenome (GOLD analysis project Ga0302215, IMG submission 194580) | Peat permafrost microbial communities from Stordalen Mire near Abisko, Sweden - II_Fen_N3_1 | ecosystem: Environmental > Terrestrial > Soil > Wetlands > Permafrost | place: Sweden: Abisko...
TTATGAGATTATACATTTTTGAAGCCTCTGGTTCGGAGCTTACAACTGTTATACTAAGTAAATCTTTCGGTTTAATTCTTGCTTCATATAAGCCTGTAGGAATCATTGGCGTATTCGCAGATTTATTCACAGTAGGATTTACTTTTTGGAAGTAGGCAATATCTTTTGCTGGCGCACAAGAATACATGAAAAGTAAACTAAAAAACAGGTATGCAAAAATTATTGTTTGTTTACAACACATAGTAAATAGCTTTATTTAATTAAAATCAAATTTTATACAAGAATGTTCGTCAATCCCAGATAGAATCAACCAATTAGAATAAAGTTACACGAGAAAAAATGTAATATTTATTACATCAATAACAATATAAGACAAACTCATTAATTAACATATAAACCCAGTTAAACAAATAAATATCAACAATTACCTATCTGGATTTATTCTAAAACGCACTATCAAAGGCTGCTTCAATTATTTATTAATTCTAGCTTCAGAGTCGTTTAAACTACTACAAATTCAAAATGCAAATATAACTAAAATTTGTGAATTATAATCCTTCGATTTTATTTGATAAGAAATTTTGCATTGAGACATGGGCTAGCTCTTTTAGAGTTAACAAGAGTAAGAACAAAATGTTTTAATCTGAATTTAATTATTGCTCCTAAAACATCAATATTATAGTAGGATAATTAAAGAATATTCTATTTTTTAGGTTGATATTTTAATAGTAAATTCTTCAAAGAGTATATAACACAACATTAAAAAACCCTTTCAAAAATTTTCAATTTTGAAAGGGTTGTATGTTACAAGAAAAAAACGATGGACTATCCGACTCTTATTTTCCTTACTTCCAGAGTCTTATTGTCTTTTGAAATTTTCAGCAAATAAATACCCGCAATAAGATTACTAGTATTAATCTCTGTTCTATTACTACTTATAGATTGGTCGACAATCATTTGTCCATTCAAATTATAGATAGATATTTTCTCGTTTCCAGGATTCTCAAAAGTTATAACTATCGATTTTCCGAAAACTGGATTAGGAAATATTTTGTAAATTGTATTGGTTGGTACTACCACCGGTTCTGTTTCAGTAGTAATGCCTTTAGCCTTAGCGATATTCTGAGGTAGAATTGATGCATTTAGTGTAGGATCAGAAATATTTGTTTCAAGTCCGCTAATAGGACCACAATTGCTATTCGCTTGAATATTCAATAGCTTTCCTTCAGTTGTAGAGTAATAAACTCTATTGTTTCTTATCGTATTAGAGGAACAGTCAACTTTCCCTTCATCAAAATTGTACATAATTAAACCCGCCGTTTGATTAGCCGGATTTGCTGTTGCACGATCCTGAAACAAGATATTGCTTTCAAAAACAATATTGCTTCCTCCTGCGTTTCCAATACCTCCTCCAACAACATTTACCAGTATGTTATTTTTCACAAGAATATACGAACCTCCATTATCGCCAACTGTAATAGCTCCACCGGTATGATTTCCATCGTTATAATCTCCACCCCTAAACCAATTGCCAACAACCTGAATTGAATCATTGACAGATGCGTATGATTTAAAAACACTTACAACATCATCAACATGCGACTGTAGATGTATACTTTCAAAGCTATTATAGTTTATTTGGTTACCACCACCGCCATTGATACCTGCAAATTGTACAGAATGGTGCCCGGGCCAACCTCCAATAATATTCTTAAAATAGTTGTTACGCACTTTAATACCGGAGCAAGTACCTCCATTAAAAGAATTTCCAGTGTGGCTATTAACGAACACACCATCAGCTACCGAATCAAATACACAATCTTCTATCACTAAATTTTTAGCATTTTCAGCTGTAATAGCTTTGTATGCTGATTTTGAAAACTTACAATTCTTAATTGTAATATTGGAACATTCCCACAATTGAATATTATCCTGACTTAGCTTTGTAAAACTTAGCCCACTAATAACTTTACTGTCCACACCAAACCAAACAATTGATCCTGATGGAGTATAAGGACCTGTGTATCTGGTTCCCTGACCAAAAGAGAGTATGTGAGTTATGAATATCATCGTTGTAATTAGGACAACTTGCTTCTTTATTTTTCTCATTTGTTATTTGTACTTAATTAATTTGATTTTCAGGGAGTACATTAAAGCTTAATTGCTTCTTTATTCTTTAAATTAAGACTCTTAAAGGTTTTTTCCTGTACAAAGGCGTGAATTATGTAACTTATTTATAAAATTGTGTAACATTGATACATTTCAAAACACCTACTTTTGTTTAAATAAATTTCTAACTCATTGCATTTTTTTAATAATTTTTAAAGATGAATCCAATTTATTAAGATTGCTTTTGTATTCAAATCTTCATTCAACTAAATGCGTGAATTATGTAACTTATTTATAAAATTGTGTAACATTGATACACTTCAAAACATCTACTTTTGTTTCGATAAGTTTCCGATTCACTGCATTTTTTATATTTATTTTAATACTGACTCCAACTTATTCAGATTGCTTTTCTATTTCTAATTTTCATACTCCAAAGATACATAAACCAGCGTATATTATTGGCACATAGTCTATTGAAGCAGTAATTCTCATCGCTTGTAGTTTAAACTCTGACTAATTATATGCTTCTCTGTCAAAGTTGTCAATTCGCGGAAAGAGTTAAATATGCATAAGAACAAAACTCATCTCGACGTAAACTTCAAATAAACAAACACATACAGCAAATTAGCTGCTAATAATGTAGACATAATTACTGTTTTGGTACTGTATTAACCCGATTATTTCCAATATATTATTACATCAAATCAGAATAATTATTTATTTGCACATCCAACAAACGGAGACATGCTGAGAAAAAGTATAAATCCCATTAACCATATTAGCATTTTTTAATTATATCCAAATTAAATTTAACATTATATAACTATTTTCGAGTAATTATTTATACTCTCAAAATCAAAATCATGTGAAAAATTCGACAGCAAATAATCATTATACTACTAAAATAACTATATACAGCTCCTATGATCCATACAATAAAGCTGTATGATTTGTATTCTGAGACAGGAAGTTACATTGCGGACAGTTAACATATTACAAGAGATTGCAGGGATATTCTGTGAATATCACATGACTGGAAATCAAAAATAAAGCCTCCAACAAATATTGTTGGAGGCTCAATGAATAGATAAGATATTAACGCGCTATTTCAGCGTGGGGGGAAGTAAAAATAAAAAAACAGGCGGCATTAATATGCTCACCTGTTTTCCATCAAAATTCATGTAGTAACTAACTTTTACAATCTACCTATACTTTTGGAATATAAAGATTTCAAATTCTCAATATTAGGATATCTAAATATTTTTAGTTCTTTCTCGTTTAATTCTTGGGAATTTACAGAATTTGATAAATCTCTGTATAAATAATTATCTTCTGAAGCCATAGCCGTTTTTGGCTCGAGACAATCATTATCAAAGAGCAACGAGACGCTTTTATAATATATTATTTTGAGACCCACAATAACCGGAGCTTTAAATATATTCATCTCATTACCAAAACGCTTAAGCGATTTACGAGTACGTAACAATATTTTAGATTCGCCATAAGTGTCATCAGCTGTCGACTTCCAACTCTCTTTGTCGAAAATATAAGTTATACTTTTCCGATACATTCTTTTAAGATATTCAATACTTGGCTTCCTGAATATCCTCAATTCTTTCTTTGTTTCCATAATCTCTCTTATTTTTAGGTGTAAACTCTCTGATACCTATATTCTAACAACAAAAAACCACAATTAAAGTTCTGTCTTTGACTACGAAAAACACTATCAATGTATGGAAGTTGGCGTTGTTTGTTTTACAACATTTATCGTGCCAAATTAATAGCAAAAAAGGGAAATATGCTTCTTTTTTTTCGAAATAATTCAGTTGCACTTAAAAAACAGATAAACAGAATGATAAATACCCCGAAAACAGTACTTAAAAAGATTCAAAACAGATATCTCATATATTATTCCGGATGATCGGCAGATCTTAAATCCTACATAAATGTGAGCGAAAAACATAAACATGCCCTGTACTACAATTTGCGAATGAAAATGAAAACAGTTTATTGGCAATTAATAATGAATGATTCCGTTTATTAGAGTAAATATCACATGCCTCAAACAATGAATTCGGGAATCAGGGCAATTATGAATTTTATGCGAAACTGCAAGTGGTCGGCTTTAATAGTTGCAGCCACTGCGATAGTATTTGTCCAATGTAAAGACAATGGGGAAAGTCAACACCCCTATTTTCAGAATCCGTTGCAAAACCCTGCCGATGGTCCTGCTGCCGGCAATCAGGAGAGTTATTATCCAATACCTGCTGATGCCGGTACGGAAGACGTGTCGAGTCCGACACACATTATAGGCACAGGAACGCCCGAGAGTGTAACCGAAGAGGCATTTATCAAAGCAGTAGCCGAAGGAGGTATCATTACATTTAATGGAGGAAATAAACCTTTTACATTAAAACTTACCAAAACAGCTAAAATATACAACGATGCCAGTCAGCAGGTAGTCATTGATGGGGGAGGGCTAGTGACGATCAGCGGTTGTGCTAAAGTCCGAATACTGTATATGAATACCTGTGACGAAAACATGCATTGGACCACGTCTCACTGCCAGAATCAAGAATTTCCACATCTAACTGTACAAAATATAACATTCGCCGATGGAAATTCAAGCTCAGAAACCGAATACGACGGTGGAGGAGCTATATGGGTGCGTGGAGGCAGATTCAAAATTGTAAATTGCAGGTTCTTCAACAATGTATGTGCATCAAAAGGAGCGGATGTGGGTGGAGGAGCTGTAAGAGTATTTAGTCAATACAATAACCTGCCAGTATATGTTGTGAATACCACATTTGGAGGAGCTAGTGGATATGGCAATATAGGTTCAAACGGTGGAGCTATCAGTAGTATCGGGGTATCCTGGACATTGATAAATTGTTTGCTATCGTACAATGTGGCCATAGGAAATGGTGGAAATCCAGCACAGGCTGGTACTTCAGGTGGTGGAAGTGGCGGAGCTATTTACAACGATGGCAACACCATGATGTTGTCTGTATTAGGGTCACGGATAGAACACAACAATGTAAATGCATTCGGCTCTTCTATTTTTTTCGTCAGCAACGATCATTCAGGTTCAATAAAAATCGACCAAAGTATCATACAAATGAACACTGGAGGTTCGTGGTATCCGGTTTATCCGTCCATTTCCATGCATGCCGATACAAAAATCACGGTCAGTAATTCCATCATCAAATAAGCCTAGGGAAAGGCAAGAATGTAACTTATCTTCATGCACTACTTACCGTTAAAGAATATACTTAAAAGAACAAAGCACTCATCAAATCAGTTAGTTCATGACAGGAACACTACACTAAAAAATAAATCGTATGAACCTACTTGAACAAATTAAAGAACACACAAAGGTGGTGGCCGACACCGGCGATTTTTCGTCTATACAGGTATATAAACCGATAGATGCAACTACTAACCCATCTCTCATTTATGCTGCGTCTATGGATGCCAAGTACAGCTCACTTATTGCCGATGCTATACAGTACGCCAAAAGCGCATCGACAGATAAGCAAAAACAGCTGAATGTAGCCCTGGATAAACTGGCTGTGAATTTCGGACTAAAAATACTGGAGATAGTTCCGGGACGAGTGTCTACCGAAGTAGATGCACGCCTTTCCTTCGACACTGAAGCCACTGTAAGCAAAGCGCACGAACTGATTAGACTCTATGCAGTAAATGGGATCTCGAAAGAACGTGTACTGATAAAAATAGCTTCCACCTGGGAAGGAATTCAGGCCGCTGAGCGACTGGAAAAAGAGGGGATACATTGTAATCTGACATTGCTTTTCTCATTAGCACAAGCTATCCGCTGCGCTGAAGCCAACATAACTTTAATCTCACCCTTTGTGGGTCGTATTCTGGACTGGCATAAAAAGGACAGAGGGATATCAGATATTCCGGCTATCGAAGATCCCGGGGTAAAATCGGTAAAAGAAATATTCGACTATTACAAGAAATTTGGGTACAACACCACGGTAATGGGTGCCAGTTTCAGAAATATCGGTGAAATAACAGAATTAATCGGATGCGACGCGCTAACTATCTCCCCTACTCTTCTAAAAGAGCTTGAGAGCAGTCATACCATTGTAGAAAAAAAGCTGGATGCTGAGAAATCGAAATTACTCGAAATTCAAAGAATAAACGTAGACGAAAAAACATTTAGATGGATGATGAACGAAGATGCTATGGCTACCGAAAAACTGGCTGAAGGAATCCGAAAGTTTACTGAAGATCTTATAAAGTTGGAGAAACATATCGAAAAGCTATTATAAAGCTTAACTTCATTAGCATTTACGATAAAGACCGTTAGCTACAAGCTTAACGGTCTTTATCATATAAGTATTTTCAATCCCAGGTTTTCTGCCCCTCTCTCATTTTTTGCAATGTGTTTTTAAAGCCTTCTTTGCTCCCTTTGCCAACCAACTCCAACGCTTCTTCTTCCAGGGCTACTGCTTCTTCGTTTTTGCCCAGCTTATACAGCAAATTTGCATAGGTATCCATCCACATAGGGTTTTCAGGATAGATTTCAAGTGAGCGTTTAGACCAACTGAGAGCATCGTTGAGAGCCTTCTTGTCTGATGTAGTCTCAAAGAATTTCCACGCTACATTATTGAGACTCTCGCTGATTTTATCTCTCTCGGCATGTGCAGAATACTGTCTCAACTGCGCTAACTGTACAGAATCAATCTTTGCAAGTGCTCCCGATTTAATCTGCTTTTCTATCAGTTGCAGTGTCAGTTGGTCTTTTTTATCAATAGAATCTTTGGATATTTTCATAAGATAATTATTGCAAAAGCCAGTAGCATATTTCAGGTACTTATTTGTATTTCCGGCTCGTTGATAATACTCCATATAAATCTCATCTTTTTGTTTCTGCAATGAGCTTCCGGGTAATTGATCGTAGGCTTTAATTGCTTTTTCCAAGAGTTGTTCATCCTTGAGCTTTGCTGCTTCGCGCATAGTGTTCATGACTCCGGCCATGAGGAATACATCAGTATATCCAAACAGTTTTCCAAAATATTTAGTCCTGTTTTTCAACAAATTATCATACGCAAAAGAATTGACTTTCAGCTGCTGTCCATCGTTTGCATATTTTTTTACTACAATATCAGACGTGAGTTCCTCTTCAGGAATGAGCCGGAGATACTCATCAAAAAGCTGATCATTTGATTTTCCCAGCTTTGAGCGTTTGTCCATATAGCTCAACAGAAAAGCTGTTTCATTCTTCCGGGTGAGATATTCCTTATCCCATTCTTCGATAGATTTCGGATCATTCATATCTGCCAAAGCCGATGTCGAAACATCGATAAAGCTTTTTGCCGGCATAGAACCAAGTGCTCTTGAAAACAGCGTTCCATCGGGCTTAATAAAAAGATAGGAAGGATAAGCTTTTACTTCATATTTCTTTGCAAAATCAATCCCTTCACCCTTTTCGGCATCAATCTGGTAACACACAAAATTGACATTATATACGGCTCCAACTTCGGCCAACGGAAAAATTTCGCTGCTCATTTTTTTACAAGGCCCGCACCAGGTGGTATATACATCCACAAAAATGGGTTTGTTGGTTTGTTTTGCTTTTTCCAATACTTGCTTCCACGTTCCTTGTTCGAATACAATACCCTGCGCGAAGCTCGACATTGCAATAAATAATGTTGATACAATAAGCAACTGTTTTTTCATACGGTGTAGTTTTTTTAATGATTATCTTATTAGTCTTATAATTGAAGGATATTTTCTACCATTACCTTTACGTGATACAATAGCAAAATATATCGGAAGAATTATATTCAATGCATATAAACTCAATGCAATTTCAATCCAAATATTACTGGATGAATATAGATGTAAAATGCGCATAAATGCCCACTGAAACATGGCTATAAACGAACACACCGTCCAAATAATCTGATAATTCAGGAGATTTGCACCTGCTTCTTTAAGTCCTATTACTTTATCTTTTTTGGTCAACCACAGAATCATCGGCAAAATGATATTTCCAAGCGGAATAACCAAAACCGACAGCACCGAAAGATGGAAATACACCATAAAACTGTTGTCAGTTTGTTTTCCGTAATCCAAAATATCCTCTGCATGAATGTCAAGCACCTTACATATCAGGTGCATCGTATTGCCACGCGGTTCGCTCTCGTTATTCTCAATTCGTTGAATTGTTCTTAAATTAATGCCGGCTTGCTCGGCTAGTTCTTCCTGCGACAGACCTTTTTTCCTTCTGAGCTCTTTAATCTTTTCTCCAATCTCGTTCATAAATAATTTGTTTTAAAATTTCCAGCAAAATTAGATATGAAACAATACTGCTGATAACGGTTTGTTTGCGACATTTTTACGGCATATCTGACAATACATTGATTTTTATATGTTTTACACAGAGCCTTTCCATGTCAACCTATCGTATTTCAACAACAATTGTGACTACGGACGCTTTTGCTGTGGAACTTTTAAAACAGCTTCAAAAGCTGGCTTAGGATTTTTGTTTCTATCGAACAGCAACGGATAATTTGTTCGGCGCGGTATAGGATAATCGTTTTTCCATGACATACCATCATCCAATCCCCAAACAGTTACACGGTCTATCTTATCACGTTTTTTATAAAAGATGGCAAACAGTTCAGCATAACGATCAGCCAGTTGTTTTTGAACATCGGCAGGAAGTCCTTTTCTATACGGGTCCAGAAATGTTTTGAATTCTTCCAGCTGAAACTGTGGGTCACTCATGCCCTGCCCTATTATCTGTCCTTCTTTAGTCAGCGGAAGCACATCCACATCCAGTTCGGTAATCATAACCTTAACGCCCAATGTTGCAAATGTATCAATAGCCGCTTCGATATATTCCTTTTTAGGATAATTCAAACCCCAGTGTCCCTGAATACCTACTCCATCGATGCGAATGCCCTCTTTCTTGAGCATGCGTATCATGCGTGCTATTCCATCGCGCTTGGCAGGACGCCATACATTAAAGTCATTGTAATACAATTCTGCATCAGGGGCATACTGGTTGGCAAATTTAAACGCTAGCTTAGCTAACTCATCGCCGTTGCCAATACCTTTTACCCAGGTAGTCTGGCGGTACGAACCATCGTTGTCTATTTGCTCATTCAACACATCCCAGGCTTTAATGCGTCCTGTATATCGTCCGGCCACTTTTTCTATGTAGCTCCTGAGTTGTTCCACCATGGCTTCATGCGATTTTGGATTTCCCTTATCATCTTTGAAAAACCAATCGGGAGTTTGATTATGCCAAACAAGCGTATGACCTACGGTAAACATATTGTGCTCTTCCGAAAACTTTACATAAGCATCGGCTTGTGCAAAATTCCAAACTCCAGGTCGGGGATTCACTGTTTCGGCTTTCAGTACGTTTTCGGGAGTGAGTGAGTTAAACTGTTTCAGAACGATTTGTTGTGATGCCAAATCCGAACCCTGAACAATGGCATTATTTACCGAACATCCTATTTTGAAAGCATCTTTGTAGGCGTCTTTCAGGGTAAGAGTTTTATCAACGGGGGTTTGGGAAAATATGAGATTCGAGAAAAATAATACGTTTAGCGTGATCAGGAATGACTTTTTCATTTATCGTTCGTTTAATAAAGGATTGATATCGTGTTTAGTGGATGTTTTTATCTATTCAGAAATCTGTTTTTCATATACTGAAATTCCGTTTCCTTTCGAAACGTAAAGATACAAAACAGATTTCAATTAAAAAATCTATCAACGACTCCAAGCCCCTTCGCAAGCGTAGGTTGTCTGCGACCTGTACTTCTTTATATTTTGTTTGTCACGGGTCACAGACCCACGACAGCAAGAAGAAGATAATCAGTGATTATAATTTATATTAAACAAAGTTTCAACATCAGAATATTGCCAATTAGTAAACTGTTTACTCTCCAAAAATTTCTTTCAGCATATTATCCTGTTCTTTTTCATTTTCTTCCGAACCATTGTTCCATATACCAATAATCTTTCCCGCTTTATCAATCAAAATATATAGTGGAACTGCCCCAGTCGGATATTTCTCGCTTATGTTGTTTGGATCAATATAACCTTGCGAAGCTTTCTCGATGTTTTGAACTGTTGAAATCTGATACCAGCGAGCTATATCATGTTTCCGAATAGCATTTACCCAGTCTTTTCTTGAAGCGTCTTTGGTAATACTTATTATCTCGAAGCCTTTATCGTGATATTTTGTGTAAAGAGTTTTCAGATGTGGAATGCTTTTTACACAAGGAACACACCAACTTGCCCAGAAATCAAGTAACACATAACTTTTTCCTCTAAAATCCGAAAGCTTTACCAGCTTTCCATTCATATCCGGTGTATTAAAATCCGGTGCCATTTTTCCAATAAGAGTATTTTTATCCTCTCTTGTTTTAATATAAAGATCCGTTTCTCTGCCAGCAGTACTTAATCTTACCGCCTCAGACATATTATTGAAAAGAATTCTGGCTGAATCTGGAGTTATAGCTTTAAATATCAATAGATATACAAAACTCTTATCAACAACGGGTTGAAAAGAATTAGGATGGGATCTTATATATGCAATTCTTTTTTTATAAAGCAAAGCAGATACCGAATCTTCTTGAGATGAATTTATTTTACGTTTTTCTATCAGCTTTGCGTAATTAGGATCTGTTTTAGGCGTAGTTTCTATCTGTTTGTCTATCTTCTGCCCTTGTTCATAAATTCTACAATCCACATCATACACGTCTTTGGAGTCTAGCAAATATTGCTCCTCATCGTTCTGGACTTTAGACCCTTTCAGCACATATTTCTCTGGATGAGCTTTTGGAATAAACAGCTCCATTTTGGCAGGTTCAATATACAAGGTGATTCTAATCTTGCCAATATTTAATTCGGCATTTATGGGTTCTTTCAATTCTCCTTCAAACCGAAACTGACCTTGTTTGATTTCTGAAGTAAATTCCTGTTTTTTAAACTGGTTATCAATAAATGTCTTATACGACAATACTGCACTACCGGAACTAATACTATCAATTTTGCAATTTAGCGTAAAGTGATCGGCTGCGACAAGGGTGTTAGCCACAAAAGCTGCTAATACAATAAAAAGAATTCGTTTTTTCATATTCATTTATTATTAGTAAGATTAAATTCTCCTGTCTTATGTTCTAATTTTATATCTGAAGGACAGCTCCTGAACTGTCCTTTCTAATTATTTTTTCTATCCATCTGGAGTTTAGTAATCCGTTCAATACCGTATCGAATCCTGAGCCATTGCGGTGATTACTTCGTTTTGGAAATTATATAGCTTCACATAGGTTTGTGAAGAAGCGTTTGCATTTTGCGGAGTAATAACCACGAAACTCATGGTGGTGGGAGCTACACCATTATGATCAATCCATGTTCCGGAATTTGCATAGATGCATTTCTGACCGGTTAAGTTTGTCGAAGCAATTATCTTCGGATCGTGCGTATGACCAAAGATAACAATTCTTTTATCCGAAGCGGGATTCAGGAAATACTGATTCTGTGCTTGTAACTCCGATTCACTTGCCTTACCCGAACCAGCTATTGCCTGACTGACAGGAATAGGTATAGCTACATGATTGCGTGTTTGCCTCTCAGTCCAGCTATCCTGAATACCTTTATAGAGTTTCACATCTATCACTCCACCCGGTGTAGTTTGATAAGGCAGTATATCATTTACCGCATAGTTTCCTTTGAACCCATCCACATTGGTGACAATGATTTTCTCGTCGAACTTATTTGCTATCGGGTAAGATATTAATGCTTTGCTCCATACATACCAATAAGTGAATAGCAAACTTTGGCTGGCAGTTCCCAAAGGGTCTTTTGTAATCGCAGGAGGTGTGTCGGCAGGTGTTACAGGTTTTTGCATAACATACAGCACAGCTATTCTGGTGTAAAAGTAGCCCGGAGGCAAAATAGTGCCCGGAGCAATATCCTGATTGGAGATAGGATCCGGAGCACAGAAGAAATTATAACGATGCCCATGCTCAATAGCTATCTTAGAACAATCAACCGGCAAATAAGTACCCAATCCCTGTTCTTTATCCCTGGCCTGATTTATTCCCGGAAGGATACTTTCTACATTGGCAGCCGTAATGGTCAAATCATGATTCCCCGGTACGTAGGTAACCCGTATCTTCTTTTCTCCGATGATGCTATTAAGCGCATCTATCACCCCTTTATTCGTTGCTGCAATACGTTTTACAAAATCAGCCTGATCCTTTCCCTTATAAGTATCCACGTTAGCAGGCACAAACCATTCGTCAAGCATATCGCCGGCAATAACCAGTTCCTTTACGTTGGGAGCTGCTTTTATTTGTTTCAGCAGTTTCTCCAATGACCCCAGATTCTTGTTGCACTCAGCATACGTCAAATCGGCACCCAGATGAAGATCGCTCATCACCACTATCATATTTCGTTCATTGCCTCCATTATTAAAAGCTCCGATGGTATGATCTACCTGCTCATCCTTACAGGCCGAAAACATAATTACGAACAGAACTACCAAACTCAAAACAGAGATGCTTGTCGGATTTTTCATATTACTTGTTTTTATTGTTGTTTAGTACTTTTAATTCCATTTATTTATTGCGGAATTGGCTCCACCAGAATCTTATTTTTCGCTTTATCGTAATAGGTACAAGTCATTTCGTCAAGACAAACAAACCACCTTTCAATGCCTGTTTCGGCACAATGCCTGCAAAATGTGAAATAGTCTGTTTCACCCTGCTGGTGAATCTTTAAATACCGGCAAAACTTTTCGCTGTTACTACTATCGGCTATGGTCAGGTTCTCATATTGAGGCAATGATTTTGTCTGATAGTTATTTTCACCAAAGTATTCGGTATGGCTGTCAGTTACCCATGTTTCGAATGAGGTTACACCTATTTGTTTAATTTCCTGAATGTATTTCGGAAAGTCTGCTCCCGATTTTACTTTTTCGTGAGCCTGATTAATTTGTTCTACTGTAAACATGTTTTCTTACTTTTAATCATTAAACAATTCGCTGAATTACGATGCAAATCTGAACCACAATTATATCAGATAAAAGGATCTATCAGATTTCAGAGTATCTGCTTCATCCAAGTTCAGACAATTTCTTCGCCAACCAATCTAACCTACACTATTGTGCAAGCAAGTAATGGTAATATATCCGCGAGGATAAGCCCTGTTTTATACACTTTGTTATGCGTTCAATTTTTTGTCCGTTTACAAGAATGACGAATTGTTTTATTATTTTGATTCCGAAGTAATCTTCCAGGTAATGCCAAATTTATCTATGCAAATACCATAGTAAGATCCCCAGAATGTCAAATTCATAGCCACTTTAATTTGTCCACTTTTAGAGAGTTTGTTAAAAAGTCTGTCAGCTTCTTCTCTACTGTCTGTATGAATGATAAGGGAAAAGTTGCTATATGGTATTGACTCTTCATATGCTTCTGTGTTGTCTGAACCCATCAAACTGGTTTCTGTGCTAATAGGCAAAGTGACATGCATAATTTTTTCGTCCGCTTCTCTGAAAATTTGTCTGTCTTCTTTTGGGATATCTTTATAGCGTCCTATGTATTTAATCTCTTTGCGAAAAACTACTTTATAAAAATTAAAAGCATCTTCACAATTACCGTTAAAATAGATATCTGGATTTACTGTTGTCATAAAATTATTTCATTTTACTGTTTACTCTTTTCGCCGTAGTGTAAATAATGATATTCCCAATGTTCGGCATAGCGACCTAGTAAAGAAATAATAAAACCCTTTTATATTCTATTGAATCTCTGATAATATCATTTATTCATTACCCGCACAAACCTAATGTAGGGACAGGTCGTGACCTGTCCATTGAATGAATAGAATGCAATCCTAAAACCTACAGGATAATTTCAATACATTCTATTATTCTTTTTATTCGGACAGGTCACGACCTGTCCTTACGCAAACTTTTTTTATCTTTTCTGTAACTATGACAAATTATACCAACCTACAAGTAACTAGATTTCATTTATTGATTTAAATTTAGTTGGTCGATATATTTTAGCAACTGCTGTTCAGAGGTACGATCTGTTTCTTTCTCGTAAAGTAATTGCAAGTCAGGTTTATTATTTAGTAACTTCAACAAGTTTTTCTCTGTAAGTTGAAATATCTCTCCATTTGTAAGATTAAGTACATATAAAAAGCGTTTAGTCGCTGCAATTCCTGAACCTATTCCTCCGCTAAGAATGGATACATTCATAGCTTTATCCAATGACATACATGCTTTAAATGTCACGAGATTACCTGAAGTATTTTTACATAGTGCATACCAGTTTTGAAGTTTATGAGGTAAACAGTTTAGATACAATGAGTCATTCTTTACGTAAGCAAACATCTTTTTAGTTATATAGCTTTTATTAATTGAATCAATCGTAGATTTAATTTTATAATCGTTACCACCCATCATAAATATGTCACCTGACGTTCTTTTGCTGATTGATAAATTTGTATCATAAGCAGGAGTTCGGTTTTTTAATTGCTCAAGATTTAAATAAACGCCAGCAGGAAAATTACTCGTCTGACCAAAGCTAATAATTGTAAAAGAAAGGAAGATGAGCGGAATAATTCTTTTTATCATTGTTCTAAATTTTAATTAGTTTTAAACATGAGTTAGGTATAAAGTTGCTTAGCACGGGTTACAAATCCGCGCTAGTGAAGGGTCGCAAACTCCCCCTACGCAAACTCTTTTTATCTTTTCTGTAACTATGAAAAACAATACAAGCTGCTGTCAATAGAAATCGTTATTTTTTATTCGTCGTTATAGTTGATATGAAAATAAAAATGCTCGTTTCTCAAATCCAAGTTTCAGATAGAATTCATGAGCTTGTTCGCGGTGAAAAGCAGAATCCAATTCCAATCGTTTTAGTCCTTTGTCTTTCGAGTCTTTTATTGACTCTTTAATCAACATGGTACCATATCCTTTTCCTCGTTGTTTTTCATCAACTACCATTGCATACATATAAGAAATGTATCCGGCTTGCCATAAATTGTTCACAATGGCATAGGCACAAAATCCAATCACTTCGCCACAATAGTCAAGACATAATAATTCATCTGTGTCGGAGTTTACTCCCCGGTTAAACACAATTCTTATTGCTTTTTTATCTAACTCTTTATTTGGCCAGAGTTGCTCAAACAATGGATAGACTTTCTCAAAGTCATTTTCTGTAGCTTTTCTAATTGTTCCGCTCATATTACATAAAGTATTATTCTGCTTTAAATACCTATCTGTTTATTCATTCTCCGGAAACACCTTCGTCTGTCCCTATATCTCTATCTTATTCTTTGCAGAATGGTTCGGAATGGTAGCAGGGGTATGTTATCCCATCTCTTTATATTCTCAGCATTTGTCATTGTCTGAACCACGATTATATCCGATAAAAGGATGAATCAGATTTCAAAGTATCTGTTTGTAATCTGATTTATCTGCTTCATCCGGGTTCAGACAATTTCTTCGCCAAACAAAGTAAAGCGTATATCTTATAAATCGTCTTTAGCTTTCGCTCTAATTATGTTGCCATTGATTTTATCTGAGTAAGTCAAAATGACGAAAGCGTTTGAATTGGTGCTTTTGATTGATAATTGAATACTACCTTTTTCTGTTTCATAAGTCGTAACATACTTGCAGTTATCAAGATAAACTTGTTGCATTTTTGAACCATCATCTACTTGAAAGAAAGACCCAAATTTTTCAACACTTTTAGAAGGTTGACCATACTTTTCAGTAAGCAACTCTTTTAGATTGAAATAATTTGAAGCAAGGGAGGACCATGCATCTTGTTTTGGAAAATTCACCGTGACATTACTTACTAAATCCTTTCCTTTTAATGTTGAAACTATAACGTTACAACCCTCGTAAGTAGCAAAATCGCCTTTGAGACTTGCAACTCCATTTTCTGTTCCTATTTCAGTAAAACCGTTTTGTTTCATTTTCGAAACGAATTTATCAAGTGTACCGTCAATTGGAACTCCCTTGAAAGTAAGGTGTTGAGACGATTGGCTTTGAGCAAACGAAACGATTGCCAGTAGCAAAATAACTGTCATTAAAAGTTTTGATTTCATCTTATTTATTTTTTTTGAATTGATTATTTCACAATAGTTGTTTTTTATATTTATCGTATCATGCGAGTCCCCTACGCTCCCTTCGATTTGTAATCGGTGTATTACTCGTTAGAGCAAAAAAGAAGAATAGATTGTTTTTTTCAAAACAAGACACAAGTTACAAACTTGCCTCAGCGTGGAGAGAAACTTACTTAATCCTCAGCTTTATCCATTTTCTTCAATATTTCCCTTAGCAAGTCATTATGTTCTCGCTTTAATGAGATAAATGTAGTTACCCACGTATATACAAAATAGACTACTGCAATCAATAATGCAATATAAATCAAACTCCAAATAATCAACATAAAACCACCCATAATTATAAATTTAAATTGTTTGTATTTCTTTTTCTATTCCTTACTCCCGATTATTCTTTTCTTCTTTTATTAGCACGGGTTACAAACCCGTGCTAGCGGAGGGAAGAAAGAAAAGTGTATTCTAATTATTTATTCAATAGACGTCCAATCAAGCTTTATATATTTTCCAGTTCGAGCATTAATACTTAATTCTTTACCTGTTGCAAAATATGGTTTATGAAGTTGTTCTTCTTGGGTGTTTTCGACTTCCCATATAATATTACCAAGAAATCTGGTCAAATTGATTGACCAAGGTTTAATTCCTTTCTGAAATCTAATCTTTTCGGCTAATTCAATCACATAGGTCTTGTTGAGAAATATATTTTTAGAAATAGCTCCCTTATAATATTTTTTGATATCTACTTTACTAATCTTAGGAGTCCCTATTGAATCAATTTTATTTCCATCAACGAAAACGATAATCATGTTACGTCTACTCTTTGCCCCCTGTTGATTTATAAGAAATGAAATCATGCCGTGGATACTGTCAACACTATTAATCTTCAGGTGCTTCTCAACAAAGTTTACCCCTAGTTTATTGCTTAAATATTTCTGCGCTGTAGTAATCATTATCGAATCGTTTTTCAAATAATGATTGTCTACTTGTTGAGCAATGCTAAGACTGAATTTCAGGCAGCAAACTATTAATATAAGAATAAACTTTTTCATGTATGTACATGTATATTTATTTAAAACTTACAAGTCTTTATAAACTGCAAGCAACAGGCTTGCTTTTAGCTTTGACGTAGCGAGACGCTTCACTAAACAAAGAGACTACACTCAACTAGGTTATAAACCACCGCCAGTAAGAGAATAGAACTTACTTTTTCTTAAGTTTAATAACATATAGTTTATATAGTACAAAGATGATTACCCCTAACAAAACTAATCCCCAAAGATTGAATATGAAAACTATTACAGCCTCCAACATATTCCAACCGTTCGATATTGAATCCAAAATTTTAGTTCCAAATCCCGACTCATATTCTTTAATGTTTTTATCGTTGGCAACTAGTTCATGCCTGACAGCTTGCCGTTGATAAATGACAAGATTAA
>Ga0302215_10001344_pt1 | contig 17681 bp, 14 predicted proteins | sample II_Fen_N3_1_FD_194580 | JGI IMG/M metagenome (GOLD analysis project Ga0302215, IMG submission 194580) | Peat permafrost microbial communities from Stordalen Mire near Abisko, Sweden - II_Fen_N3_1 | ecosystem: Environmental > Terrestrial > Soil > Wetlands > Permafrost | place: Sweden: Abisko...
GATATGGCTCAACCTACCCGCAGAAGGTAAAAAAGCAAGGCCCTATTACAATATGTTTTGGGCCGAGGATATTCCGGAAACGGAGTTGACCGATGCCAACAACCATCATACCCGCATTAAGATGATCGCCGGAACGTTTAACAGAGTAAAAAGCCTTGACCCTGCACCCGACTCATGGGCCAAAGCACCGGAACATCATGTCAATATATGGTTGATTAAAATGGAAGCAGGCGCACAGCTGACTTTTCCCGCTGTATCGGAAACTTTATTGCGTAACCTGTACTTCTATCAGGGTGACGCCGAATTGCAAATTGACGGACAGCACATCCATTCCCCGAACCGAATCAAACTAAATGGAAACGAAATCATTAGCATTTTGAATGGTGAAAGCGAAAGCCACATGTTACTGCTCGAAGGCGAACCCATACACGAGCCGGTGGTACAATACGGTCCTTTTGTGATGAATACGCGTGAAGAAATTACGCAAGCCGTGGATGAGTATCAGAAAAGTGCTTACGGCGGATGGCCCTGGGATAGTGCCGACGTAGTACATCCACGGGAAACAGGCAGGTTTGCCAGCTATGCCGATGGCAGGGAAGAAAAGAAGTGAGCATCATAGCCGATTGAATAGTAATAAGCCAACCACTCGTTGGCAGAATGCGGATAGTGCAGCAAACCATCAGCTGAGAATTAAAGGAGGTCAGCTAAGAGCTACCTGCTGTAATATCCCGGATATGGTGTTCCTGAAATCCTTCCTTCCGGATTTATCCATGAATGGATGAGTAAATTGTAGCAACCGGGCAAAACAGTGACTGGATAAAATTTAATTATTGGCGGCACCACTTCGAAGTGAAGCCGTCAAAAGAAAAAAGTGAAGATTTCATTTCAATGAAGTCTTCACTTTTTTTTGTTTGTAGAAGTTCAAAATACTCCGCTACCGGAATAATCCTTCCACCAGAAGTAAAGGGATTATTAAATAATGTGAATAAATATATTAATAACAGTTAAACTTTCAGCACCTTAAAATGCAGGAAGATGCAGGATGATGCAGGAAGATGCAAAACACACATTTCCTGAATATTAGGCGTAATGGAGGTATTGTTTTGCATGAAAACGCACTTTATCTTTGCTACGTCAACAGGAGAAAAAGACGTCGTTCGCCGGAAGACAGAACTAATTTTTAATTTATTCATTTCAAAAAAATTACTATTATGTCAAAAAGTCAAAACCCCATGACGGGGCACATGAATGGATCAATGGCGAACTTCAACACCTACACCAGGCACGGAGAAAACATCATTAGCTCCAAAGCATTCGACAGAAAGGATGCACATTCCGTTTCTCAAATCGCCCAACGGGCAAGTTTTAAACTGATCGTAGAAGCATACCATGCATTTGGTGGCATACCGAAAACATCATTTCCTGAACGACTGGCAACACAGTCGGCATTCAATGCATTTATTGAAGCCAACCTGCCAACTGCTGTCAACAAAACAGGTGTTGTTCCGGTGATTGATTACAGCAAGCTGCAGATTTCAAAGGGTACCTTGCCGGCAGTAACCGTTTCATCGGCCACAGCAGGTGCATCAGGGATATCATTGGGCTACAAGACCGATGTAATTCTTCCGGACGTTTCGGGCACCGACCAAGTGACCGCAGTGCTAAGACTGAAAAACGGTGAGCTGATAGCAGCACGTCAGGTACGTGGCACCCTGGATACAGGATCGATCCTGGTTGGGTATGCCGGTATCAATGCCGTAGATGTGGAATGCTGCTATTTGTTTGTACTGAACCAGGATGGCAGTCTTGCCTCTGATTCAACGTATGCAGTGATTCGCTAATCAGGTGTATCCAGCGACGGCTTCACTTCGGGTGAAACCGTCGCTTACTTCCACTCACAGAGTGATTAAAAGAAAGATCCCCTGCAAGTTTTGCAACTTGCAGGGGATCATACTATAAAAATTACCTTAAAAGAATTACAATTTCAAATCCTGGACTTTCAGGGCTACATTTCCTTTTACGTTAGCCTGGATACGAACAGCACCGGGCACTAAGCTTAAGCTGGTCACGCTAAGGCTATTTAGTTTACCCTGCAATGACACGCCATTGTAAATAGGATAATTACTCAGCATCTGGTTGACTTCAGTTTTCATTTTATCAATATCGGCTTTCACGGGATAAGTCAGATAAGGAGCAATCTTTTTCAGAATTAGTCCGTGCATTAGCCAATTGGCCGACTTAACCAGTGTGTTTTTAGTCTTTACATCAAAGTCAGGTTCAGTGATCTCTACGGCCATTTTGGTTGGATTGTAAACCAGGTTTCCGGTAAAATAGACCCGTCCTTTATACGATCCGGTTATATCAGCGACAAACATGGCCTTTCCCTGGCTTCCATAGATAGATAAACCGGCAATGGTAATCACCTTACCGCCTTCATTGAATGTTTTGTTTTCCAGTTCCTTTTTAGCCATTTCGGAAATCTTGTCGAAAGTAACATCAGCACCCACGTTCAGGTTAAATTGTTGTGCAGGATGGTTGACAAATTTAAATGGTGGCAATGCAACGGGAGCATTTGTGGCCGGTTGCGCACCCATAAACGATTCAATCTGACCATACAATGCAATAGCCAGGTTCAGTTTATTTCCCGTAGTAGTAAATGGTGCCACATTCAGGTCCTGGGGAGTAATGCGTATCCATAAATCATTGGCGGCATTAGCATGAATAGGCTTTTGTACCTGAGTCCAGGCTTGCGAAACGTATTTCTTCAAATCAATGGATTCAGCCAGTGTTTTATCAATCTGTTCGGAGATCAATTTATCACAGTGTGACAAGGCAAAGCTGGCAATAGGAGTTACCGGAACAGTCACTCCAACCACGTTCAACTTAGGAGTTTCAAGCCACTGATATCCTGAAGAAGCAGTTTTTGCAACCAGCTTCCAGTTCTTATCAAGGCTGATCGTAGTTTTATAGGTAAGTGCAATACTCCCTGTAGCTTCGTAGTGATCGCCTACTGTGAGCCCGAATTTCTTAACCTGCCAGGCGAAGCGGGTCCATACTTTCAGTGGAACACGATATTCAATGACGTTATTATTGATGCTAAAAGTAAAGTTTTGTGCCTTCGACACCTTTACAGCCAAATCTCTATCGGCTACTTTAGCACTCTCGAAGATAACACCAGTCATTTTTTTGTTTATGGCTGTTTCGAGTTTCTTGACATCAAGTTCTACCTGTAATGGGAGTTCGGATAAGGCAGGTGAAAGATTGGAGGGTAAATACGACTCTTTAGGCTTTTCAATTTGCATAGTCTTGCAAGCTGAGAACAATAACACTATAAAGGTTATTGATAAAATAATGTTTAGTTTTTTCATTTAAGTAAATATATTATTTAATTCATCTTCTTTGATTTATCCAGCATTCACAAGGGTAAATTAAGCAAAACAGGCACTCACTAAATCCTTGCTTTTAGTGGCAATTCCATGATATTGAATCAGACTGCAAAATTAACTTATTTAGTTTAGATAAAGAAAGAACTAGTGTTAAACAATGACATGCTTGTGCTTTCATTCCGGCATGATTGAAAACAAAAGGATTTATCCGGTTGAAACAATCCAAAAAAAAGTGGTTAAATGTGACACTTTACAGGTGAAACATCTAACCACATCTATTAATCTACAGTCTGAACTTTGTTATTTTAAAAGCGCATAATCCAGAACGTCCATGATATCTTCAACATATTGAAAATGCAGTCCTTTCAGATAAACCGGTTTTATTTCGTCAATATCTTTCTGGTTATCCGCACAAAGAATGATATCGGTTATTCCGGCACGTTTAGCTGCTAATATCTTCTCCTTAATTCCACCAACAGGAAGAACTTTACCACGCAACGTAATCTCACCGGTCATAGCCAGGTTTTTCTTCACTTTCCGTTTTGTAAAAGCAGATACCAACGCAGTAGCCATAGTGACACCGGCAGAAGGTCCATCCTTCGGAATAGCACCTTCGGGAACATGGATATGGACATTCCATTCTTCAAAAAGTTGACTATCGATGCCTAAATTGTCGGCATGAGACTTAATATATTCAAGAGCCAACATAGCCGATTCTTTCATCACTTCCCCCAGATTCCCGGTCAGGGTAAGGTGGGGAGCCTTGCTTTTACTTAAACTGGATTCAATGTATAAAATTTCACCACCTACCTGCGTCCAGGCCAATCCTGTTACCACACCGGTATAGTCGTTTCCCTGGTATTTATCCCGACTGTAACGGGCTGCTCCAAGGTATTTCTTTAGATCATCAACAGTTAATTCTACATTGTATTTTTCATTGGTCGCTACATGTTTAGCAACCTTTCGCATCAAACCGGCGATCTGCCTGTCCAGTTCACGTACACCCGACTCACGGGTATATGACTCAATCAACTGGTTAAGAACTATCTTATTCAAGACTAAATCAGTTTCCTGCAAGCCATGGTTTTCGAGTTCCTTTGATATCAGGTGACGACGGGCTATCTCAACCTTTTCTTCCTGCGTATACCCGCTTACTTCAATCAACTCCATACGGTCGAGCAATGCACGGGGAATAGTGCTCAGGTTATTGGCTGTAGCAATAAACAGCACCTTGGATAAATCAAAATCTACATCCAGGTAATTATCGTGAAAAGCAGTATTTTGTTCCGGATCAAGTACTTCAAGCAAGGCTGAAGAAGGATCGCCTTTATAATCTGTGGTTATCTTATCAATCTCATCCAGTACAAAGACCGGATTTGCTGAATTGGCTTTTTGTATATTCTGCATGATTCGTCCGGGCAATGCCCCTATATACGTACGGCGATGCCCACGTATCTCAGCTTCGTCATGCAAACCGCCCAACGAAACACGTACATATTTTCTATTCAATGCAGTAGCTATAGACTTTCCTAAGGACGTTTTACCAACTCCCGGAGGGCCATATAAACAAATAATAGGGGATTTCATATCGCCTTTCAATTTGAGTACGGCCAAATGCTCCAAGATACGATCCTTCACCGTATCCATACCAAAATGATCCTTATTCAGAACTTTCTGGGCATTCTTCAGGTTGAAATTATCTTTTGTAAATTCATTCCAGGGTAAATCGAGCATGGTTTCAATATAATTCAACTGAGTGGAGTAATCGGGTGAATGCTGGCTCATCCTTTCCAACTTTTTCATCTCCTTATCAAAGATCTTTGACGTTGCTTCGTTCCATTTCTTCTCATTAGCACGCTCCCTGAAATCAGCAACATCCTGTTCGGGCGAACCACCACCCAACTCATTCTGGATAGTCTTCATTTGTTGTTGCAGGAAATACTCCCGTTGCTGTTGATCAATACCCTCTTTAGCCTTATTTTGAATTGACATTTTGATTTCAAGCAATTGTGATTCCTTATTCAGCAATTCCAATAACTGATACCCACGATCAATGACTTCATCAATTTCCAACAAGCGTTGCTTTTCCTTTACGTTCAAACCGAAGTTAACGCAAACATAATTTATTAAGAATATAGGATTCTCAATATTCCTTATGGCAAAAGCCATTTCAGGAGACATAGCCCCTGAATCATTAATAATATTGATCGCCAGATCCTTAATGGAAGAAACCAGTGCCAGGAACATTTCATCAGTAGGATCGGGAATAACATCCTCTACCAGGTGTACTTTGGCCTTCATATAGGGTTTGGCAATCTCAAGTTCTCCTAAACGGAACCGCCGTTTTCCTTCCAGTATAACCGTAGTAGTATTATCAGGCATTTCAAGGATCCGTACGACACTGGCAACTGTTCCCATTGGAAAGAGCTGGTCAATAGTCGGATCATCTTGCTTTTTGTCTATTTGAGAGCAAACTCCAATGAGCATATCATTTTCATTTGCTGCACGTACAAGCTTTAATGATTTTGAGCGAGCCACAGTAACAGGAAGCAAGACTCCCGGATATAAAACCATGTTTCGTAATGGAAGAATAGGAAGTACATCTCCTGAATTAATACTTAACTCAGAAGTGCGTTCATCGAGTGAAATGATAGGAAACATATCCGTGGAACCTAACATGTCATCTGAAAATAAATTATCAAAAGGGTTATTCATTATTAATCCGGGGTTTTTGCTGCCATTATGGCACAGGTTCTTATCGTATATTTATTTATCAAAATTATGAATCAACTAAACAGTTCATTTCAATTGTTTTAGTTTAAATTCTTAACTTTGCATTGTTGTTATTTCAATTGCCATGCCAAAAATTGATTGAAAATGATATAAATATAAGTAATTAGACCTATTTTTGCAGTTGGTTTAACCTCAGATTTATATAAAATTAATTATCTCACCTATTTATTTCAATAATTATAATATAAACATCATTGATTTGATCAGCCTTTAAAAGATCAAATCGTACGACTTGGATTAAAAAAATGAAACATTTTAAATTTTATCTTTCACTTAGTATCTTTATATCCTTATACTTCCTAAGCAATGCATCTCCGAAAGCACTTTCATTTGACACAGTACCCGATTATAAAAACCTGGATATTTCTAAGTTAGAATCTGCTATCAGGTTTGAGCTATCCTCTAAGAATTCTAATCAGGACACAAAATCGATATTTATTAAACATTGGTACGAAAGTCACAACTGTCAATCTATCTGGATACAATCACCATTAAACACCCTCAAAATTGATACGTTGCTTAATTTTATTTCTCATGTTAATGTCCATGGGTTGAAGCCTGAACAATTTGATTACAGCAAGATCTCAGAGCTATGTAATGAGCTTAAAAACGAGAAACTTACTTATTTACAATTGGCAAAATTAGACACAAAAGTATCCAACATATACATACAATACTGCGCCGGATTAAAATATGGTTTTATTAATCCAGGGGTTCTTGAAGCATATCATAAATCAATTCAAAAAGCCGATTCGTTTTTTGTAGGCAATTGTTTCAATGCTGAAGGAACTCATTTATTAAACTATTTATCCCGTATACAGCCAAAAACAAAATCGTACCTGTCTTTGCAGGCTGAGAAAGATAATTACATGAGATTTGTTGACTCTACTTTCGCTCCCATCCCGCTACTATCTTACAAACAAACGATTCAATTAGGAGACTATCATCCAGCAATTCCATTAATTGCGCGCCGGCTTATGATTACCGGAGAATTAGCTTATGATCCTGCTTATAGAACTTCATATCAGTTTTTCAATCGGAAACTACTGAAAGCACTGAATTTATTTCGTATTAAAACAGGATTATTGATAGACGAAGAAATAGGCAATAATACCATACATGCTTTAAACATGACGTTTGCAGAATACCTGAATAAAATCGATGTGAATATGGAGCGCTTGAGATGGGTTCCAATATTTTCACTTGGTAGAAAATACATTCGTGTCAATGTGGCAGATATGACACTTAATGCTTTTAAAAATGATACAATTGCCCTAAACATGAAAGTTTGTGTAGGAAGACCGACGAACATGACCCCTTTACTACAAAGTAAGATTTTCGAGTTGGTCATAAATCCAACCTGGACAGTACCAAACAGTATAATCATTAAAGAAATTGCTAGAATCGCCACTAAGGACATATCCTATTTCGAACGGAACCATATACGTGTTTACTTGAGAGGAGTGGAAATAGATCCCTCTACGGTCGACTGGACTAAAGTAACAGCAAACCATCAACCCTATAAAATGGTACAGGATTCAGGGAGTGCAAATTCATTGGGGCGGATCAAATTTAATTTCAACAACGCCTTTAGCGTATATTTACACGACACTAATTCCAAAGGAGCTTTTAAACACCATGACCGGGCAGTCAGCCATGGCTGTGTAAGAGTTGAAAAAACTATTGAACTAGTCAATTTCTGTTTCCCTGATTTAAATCCAATATACGCGACCCGGATTCAAAAGAATGACCTGTTAAAAGACAAAATTCGTCATTCTATTGATTTAAGTGTACAGAGTAAAACAGGTAAAGAAGCATTGAAAAGTAATCCTGCCAGTATGAAAATAAAAAGAGTAGAGTTAAAACCTTATATTCCTATTGTCATGGATTATCAAACCTGTTTTATTAACACAAAAGGAAAGATTCAATTCCGAGATGATATTTATAAACTGGACAGTCTTTTAACCAAGCAACTTATCGGCTATCGCTTGTAGTAAACGCAAATCATTTTCGTGAATTTAATTGTTTTAGCACCTTTAAATCAGTCATGATTCTTTCTTCATGACTTAAAGTTCTGACCGAATGCTTTGGCTGTCATCTCTTCAACAGTAACCCGCCATACTTTTACATTGACCAATGCAGGTTTTGAATATTTGAAAGGGCGGTCTGTATAGTTCTTCATGGTTAGGTTCATTGCAGCTTCCTTTTCAGTCAAATCTTCAATAAATGAAACCCTGCCTTTACAAACTACACTCTTTGAATTCATGCTATAACTACATGCCACATCCGGATGTTGATAAACTAATTTTCGTTCGGAACAAAAAGTCACACAAACTCTGTTATCAAGAGCTAACAAACTTAGATGTTTGCCTTCCGGACCTGAATGCAATATAATTTCACCTTCTGCATATCCAAAATTCATTGGAATAACGTAAGGCATGCCATCCTTTTCAATAATGCCAACAAAACACACATCACAATGACTAATAATATTTTCGATCTCTTTTTCGTCGGTAATTACACTTGTTCTCATAAGTTATTTTTTGAACGCAAATATAGTGAAATCACATAGAAATCGGACAAGTGTCAGAAATAATCCCATAATTCATTTTTGAACAGAAAATTATTTGCACACAATTCTTGTTATTGTGCAAATAATTAATATCTTTGTACAACTTTTAAAGAGAAGTAATATGAAATAGGTACTTCTTACTCTTATTCTCCAGATGACAAAGATGAAAGTGATAAGTTAATAGTAATAGTAACTATTTTTAAAGTCATCAACGGCAAACACTCCGGTAAAATGCGTGGATCGATTGATAAAAATAGCTGGATTGAACGATAACAAACATGGACTCACATGAAGTGACTTTGATAAAATCACTTTTTCACAACTAAAACGACCTGTTTTTATCAGACCCAATCAATATTTAGTTAAATAATACTAATTCAGCAAAAATACTTGCCAAATATGTTGTACAACATAAATTATAGCAATACATTTGCAATGTGTTTTTCATGGTATTAGATTTAAGGTTAACTAAAAGATTGGGTTGTCGTGAGACAACCTTTCTTGTTTTATATACACCACAGAATGAACACATTATACAGAAGACTTTTTACTAGTTCAAAATCTGCACTCCCAAAAGCAGGCAAAACCATTTGGTGGCTCTTAAAAATCATCTTACCAATCAGCTTAATTGTAAGTTTTCTTCAATACTGGGGTATAATTGCTCAGATTGCGAACATACTTTCCCCTGCATTCTCCCTTATTGGCCTACCTGGGGAATCGGCAGTAGTATTTATTACCAGCATTTTTGTTCCCCTCTACGGCCCGATAGCCATTATCGCAACTCTTCCTATGGATATGCGGGAGATTACTATTCTGGCACTAATGTGCCTGATATCACACAATCTGTTTGTAGAAACAGCTGTTCAGAAAAAAACAGGCTCATCGGCACTTATCATGTTCTTCCTGCGGTTAAGCACTTCGTTTATTGGGGCATTTATCCTTAACCAAATTCTGCCTGAACATATAGGGATAAGCCATACCATCCAAAAGAGTGTGTTATTTGAAAACCTAACGGATATGCTAAGCAATTGGATTATAAGTACCGGATATCTAGCATTAAAGATTTCACTCATTATTTCCGGATTAATGATACTTCAAAGTATATTGAAAGAGTTTAAAATATTGGATATTATATCAAAAACATTCACCCCATTAATGCGCATTATGGGACTTTCAAATGACAGTTCATTTTTGTGGTTAGTTGCCCAGACACTGGGGCTTGGATATGGCTCTGCAATCATGATGGAAGAAGTTAAAAGCAAAGCCATAACACCCGAGAGTGCAAATCTTCTTAATTATCACATTGCTATCAACCATTCATTGCTCGAAGACACCTTACTGTTTGTAGCCATCGGAGTTCCGGCAGGCTGGATTATAGCACCAAGGTTCATTTTGGCTATTCTGGTTGTGTGGGGAGTAAGAGTAATAACAAAACTAAAACACAGTAAAAAACTTGCAATGAATACCCCCTTACAGGAATGATTTAGCACCACTCCCGATTATGGAGAGTGGAGCATTACACATTACAGAGTTGAACACACCTTATTTTAGGGGTTATTTAGAACAGAGCAAACATTATATAATAACAATTTCAAAAAAACAAACCATTATCTTTGCCAAATCAAGATAGTTGAAAGCCCAAATATCCAACAATATGTCGAATACAAAAAAAATGCTTATCGAGGTTGCCCGTCAACTGTTTGCTGCAAATGGAAAAAAAGTTGTCACTATGAATGACATTGCAGAAGCTTCAAAAAAAGGGCGTCGCACTTTGTATACTTATTTCAACAACAAAGAAGAAATATACAAGGCAGTAATCGATAAAGAACTCGATCAGATATTAGAGAGACTGAAGGTTGTTTTCGCAGAAAAGACAGAACCCGATGAAAAGCTAAAAAATCATATCCTGACTCACCTGGATGCAGTACGCTATGCTGTAAATAGAAACGGGTCACTTCGTGCCGACTTCTTCAGGGATATATTTGAAGTAGAGCGTAAACGCCGCAAAATAGATGTCCAGGAGATTAGTCTGATCCGTTCGATCATCACAGAGGGGATTGAGAAAAATATTTTCAAAAGAATGGATATAGAGTTATCAGCCATTATCATTTTCTATGCCATCAAAGGCCTGGAAGTACCCTATATCCGTCAAAATATCAGTACTGAATTTGAAAAGAACAAGAATAGTATCGTTGAATTTGTTTTTATGGGAATAAAAAAGAAGTAATTACATTTTCATGTTATTCTAATTTAATCCGGATTTATCTACTGCGTTTGTTTGTTGATAGATAACATCCCTCATTCTGCAGGAACATTCGCATTTACCCGATTCCAACAGACCACTACGTTGCAATAAATCAAATTCAATCTTAAAGTTCTCAGAGAAGATTCCATCTTTTAAATTATCTTCAATCTGCCGTTGCGTCCACCACTTTGTTTGTTCAAGCGTTGAATTACTCAATTTATATTCAGCCTGCAGGCAGCTTACAAACAAAAAAGCATATTGTTTTTCGTTTTTACCTTCCACAGTATAATTTGACAAATACATGAACCTGAAGTTATTCAGGGCATATTTTTCTTCTGCTGATCGTTCTACACATTTTTCTATCGTTTCCCCCATTTTTACATGATTTGAAATAGACGAATCCCATAGACCAGGTGATTCAGGATCATTCGAAGGCCTTTTTTTCAGGAGAACCATGCTTTTATCAATTAATAGGACATGTACCACCGGATGCATATATTTTCTTTCATCATTCAAACTGGTAAGGTGCTGAATACTGCCTATTATTTTACCCTGACTGCTTACAATAGGCCACCACTCTTCTTTAATCAACTTAGCACGAATTATTTGAACCCTGAGTATCTCATACATTGCAAGAAAAAGCAAAACACAGACATACAGGTTTTGTAAGAAATTAAGATACAATAAGTCGTTTTTAATAGTCGCATTTATGATAAAATAAGCAGAAACATAAATAAACAGAACAGCAAACAATGCCCAGATTACACGGTATAATTCATTAAAATTATTCGACATAGGTATCAGGTTTGAGATAACCCCTGAAATCACCTTTCGAATTTGCTTCTTGAATATCAGAAAGACAAACAAACTGAACAGAACAACTATTTCATAAATCAGGGCATTATCAACCAGTTTAAACGGAAGTAATGTCTCTAAACCGGCAACAATGCTTATTGCAACAAACAATAATGTAAAGATCAAATGCCAGGTAAAAATTCGGTTATAAACAAAATAGACATACACTAATAGACCCAATGCTATCGGGAAAGATATCTTCCAGCCTAAACTCATCCCATAGAAATCATCCACTACCAGAAATATCAGGAGTGGCAAAAAATGAAGTACCGGATTGAAAAATGATTCTTTTATTTGTTTTCTCAGTGTTTGCATATTCTTTAAGCTATATCATCGAATTAGTAACAAAATCCGGCGGGTATAGTTTAATCATCTTTGGAAAAAGTAGTTTTATCGTTAAAATGTCATCATTCGGCTTACATATTTACCAATTATATCAAACTCAATGTTAACTGTTGAGCCTGCTTTTATCTCATGGAAGTTGGTATGTTCATGTGTATAAGGTATGATTGCCACCTGAAAACTGGTATCAGTAGGATTACAAACAGTCAAACTAACTCCATTCACCGTTACCGAGCCCTTGTCAACAGTCATATAGCCACGTTTAGCCATCACTTTATCAAAAGGATATTCGAAGGTAAAATACCAACTTCCGTCAGCTTCTTTTACTTCCGTACAAACAGCAGTCTGATCAACATGACCCTGAACAATATGACCATCCAAGCGACCATTCATCAGCATACTACGTTCAAGGTTCACTTTATTGCCCGGATGCAGTTCCCCTAAGTTAGAACAGTTCAAGGTTTCACGAATGGCAGTTACCGTATAGGTGTCCTTTGTTTTTGACACGACGGTCAAACAAACGCCATTATGCGCCACGCTCTGGTCGATACTTAATTCATCTGCAAACGAGCACGACATGGTAATATGGATATTTTCCTTTTCTTTTCTAAGAGCCACTACCGGAGCTGCTTCTTCTATTATTCCTGAAAACATATTCTTTATTTACTATTTAGTTGTTTACTACTTATTTCACGATACGAACTCTGTTGATATGATCTTCAATAATATTACTTCGTGATTTAGCTACGCAGATATTACTTCGTGATTTAATCTTTGATGATATTTTTCTGAAATAATATCACGAAGTAATATCTGTAAAAACTAATATCATCGTAGCTAATATCTGATTAGCTAAATCACGAAGTATTATCCGGGAAGTATCAGGATCTCGAGATGCTCTTCACACCTTTTACTATCCGTATTTTCTTTATGATTCCGTCCAATTCATGGGTATCACTCACCATAATGGTCAGGTTTCCGGTAAAAAGACCGGCATTTGAATCAATGGAAATGGAGCGCAAAGATATATTTTTCTCTTTGGAAATCAAAGAGGTAATGTTTGTTACAATTCCTATGTCATCAAGACCTACGATCCTTAGGGTAATTGGATATTGTGAACCTACAGATTTACCTGACCAACGTGCTTTCACTATACGATACCCAAAACGCGCAATCATCTGAGGTGCATTGGGGCAATCGGTTTTGTGAATCTTAATGCCCCCAATCACCGATACAAACCCAAAAACGTCATCCCCATAAATAGGATTACAACATTTCGCCAGCCTGAAGTCTACCCCTTTCAGATCTTCCCCAATAACCAAAACATCATCTTTTCCGCCGGTATCAAGGGGCTGTATATCCTTGGAGAACGCATCTGCCTTTCGTAATTCAGAGAATTCAGTAACCGTAGGCTTATCCAGATCCAGGTAAGCATCCCTAACCACAAGCATATCGAGTTTCTCGTGGGCAATTTCCTGATAAAAGTCACTCACCGTGGTAAATCCTTTTTTCTTTGCCAGGCGGGATATTTTGCCATCGTCCAGCTCTATCTTCCAGTTCTTGAAACGGCGGATAATAGTTTCCCTTCCCATTTCTGCATCCTTGAATTCAACCTCTTTCAGTGCCTGACGGATCTTTGTCTTAGCTTTCGAAGTGGTGACTATATGCAACCATGCCGGATTCGGTTTCTGGGTAGGTGAAGTAAGCACTTCTACCTGGTCGCCGTTATTTAGCACGTACTTAATAGTCATATTTTTACCATTCACCTTTGCTCCTACGCACTTACAGCCTAATGCCGAGTGAATTGAAAATGCAAAATCAAGAGCAGTTGCCCCCTTAGGCAGTTTATGCAGGTCCCCATTTGGGGTAAAAACAAAAACTTCTTTATCATACAAATTCAACTTGAATTCATCCATGAAGTCAACAGCATTCAGTTCCGGGTTCTCAAGGATCTCCCGGATATTCTTCAACCATTCATCCATGCCCGACTCACTCTTTATTCCTTTGTACTTCCAATGGGCTGCTAGCCCTTTTTCCGCCACTTCATCCATTCTGACTGTGCGTATCTGAACCTCCACCCAACGGCCTTCAGGTCCCAATACCGTAGTATGAAGACTTTCATACCCATTCGTTTTGGGAATAGACAGCCAGTCTCGCAGACGTTTTGGGTTCGGTTGGTACATATCTGCCACAATGGAATAAGCCTGCCAGCAAGCTGCCTTTTCCTTATCCAACGGCACATCAAAAATGATACGGATAGCAAACAAGTCGTAGATATTCTCAAAAGCAGTATTCTGCTTCTTTATTTTAGTATAAATGGAATGAATGGACTTAGTACGTCCTTTTATTTCAAACTTAAACCCAATATCACTTAATTTTTCTTTCAACGGAGTGATAAATTCAGTAATAAACTGATCACGCGATCGTTTTGTTTCATTCAGTTTATGCGCTATTTCCCGGTAAATCTCCCGGTTGGTATGCTTTAAAGATAAATCTTCCAATTCGGTCTTTACTGCATACAAGCCCATACGATGTGCCAGTGGCGCATACAGGAACGATGTCTCCCGGGCTATGTTTTGCCGGCTTTCTTCCGGGAACATGTCCAACGTACGCATAATTTGTAAGTGTTCGGCAATAATGATCAGGATAACCCGTACATCTTCGGCAAATGTCAGGAATAGTTTCCTGAAGTTCTCAGTCTCCAGCGAGGCATTGCGTTCATACAATTCACCTACCCGCATCATTCCCTGTATAATTGACGATACCTGAGTATTGAATTTCGTTTCAATTTCAGCAACACTCAGTTGTTTATGTTCTACCAATTCATAAAAAAGCACGCTTAACACAGCAGCTTTTCCAAGTCCGATTTCCTCCAGTATAATTTGTACAATCTGAATCTTATCCGATATCGAGCGACCAGGAGCTTCCCCTTCCTGTGGATAAAGGGCGTAATACCGCTGAATGATCCCTCTCAGCTCTTTTCGCTCAGTATAAGTGAACAGAGCGGGATATAAATGCAGCAGTTTACTATATTGTATCCGAAACGATAATTCTGGTGTTGTGTCCATAATTTAGTCGATAGAAAAAAATTATAATAAATGGATAATTGATTTTAGGAGTTTAAGTTTAAGCATTTTCTTATTTTTTAATCCGGAATATAGCTTATTCCTTACTCCTTGCCTCTTACCCCTTAGCATCTGCAAAGATACGATACAATATTCAAATGTTATAAATTCCACTCTAAAAAAGAGGAAATAAAAGCCTTCATACACAAAAAGAAAATCACATAAAAATGCCTGCTCATATCTTAGTATTGAATTTTCTTTTCTAAATTTGCACAATTGTTATTTTAAACAATGTATTTTATCCTTTTCAACCCCTAAAACACCCTGTAAAATTAACATGGAACAACCTATTGACTCAACAACGATGAAGCACTACCTTTTATCTATTCGACTAAATTCAGAGGGGTATACAATATCGGTGTTTGATGAATCAAGTGTGCTCCTGTCTTCAAAAAAAGTTACCAAGTCCTTATTCGCGCTCTCTTCCGACGAGATTATCAAAACAATGACCCCGGAGGCAGAACTCAATTATCATACCGTCCGCCTGATTTGCGAGTCTGAGACTTATACCTTCATACCGGCACCTATTTTCAAAGCTGAAGAAGCAGCTGATTTCCTTCATTTTCAATTCAAACCGGTTAAAACCGATCAAATTATACTCAACCACATTCCGAAATGGGATACTGTGAATGTTTTTTCCATTCCTAAAACTGTATACAATGCCCTGACGCAGTTGTTTCCGAAGGCAATTATTGAACATCATCTCAGTTACTTTTTAAGTGAGTGTGTGAAACTTCAGACCGAAAGCAGTGTTTATATAGAAGTCCGGGGTAATATCATGGATGTGGTGGTCATATTAAAAGGAGCTCTTCAATTAATAAATAGTTACAGCTTCAATACTCCCGAAGATTTCACCTATTATACACTCAATATTTTCGACAAACTGCCTCTTGACACAGAAAATTGTAAGGTGATATTATTCGACGGTGAAAAAACACCTGAGCTAAAAAAGACATTAGAGCTTTACCTGGAAGTGATTAATGAAGAGCGGTAAGCATTGATCATTAAGCTTTTAGTTTTGAGCAGAGTGCAATAAGCATACCCTTTTAATTATATATTTCGTTTGACTTAAAAATTTTATTCTCACTTAATACTCGATGCTCAAAGTTCAACGCTTGATGCTCGATACTCAATACTAAAAAATATGCGTATCATCAGTGGACAATTCAAGGGACGGCGATTACAGGTCCCAACCAATATAACAGCCCGGCCAACAACCGACTTTGCCAAAGAAGGGTTATTTAACCTCTTGAATAACCGGATTGATTTTGAAGGAATCGATGTCCTCGATCTTTTTGCCGGAACCGGAAGTATCAGTATTGAATTTGTTTCCCGCGATTGCAAAAGTGTAATCAGCATTGAGCAAAATGAACGCCATAGCGCTTTTATCCGGAAGGTATGCACCGAATTGAAAATAACCAATTTATCGCTTATTAAAACGGATGTTTTCAAATTCATCGATACCTGCCATGCACAGTTCGACATGATTTTTGCTGATCCACCCTACGAACTGGTACAATTAGCCCAGATCCCCGATTTAATCTTTTCTAAAAAACTATTAAAAGAAGACGGTCTTTTTGTCCTTGAACATTCAGCTAAAAACAACTTCGACCAACATCCACACTTTGTCGAACACCGCAATTACGGGAATGTGAACTTCAGTTTTTTTGAGTAAGAAAAGGTTGGATTGCCGGTACTAACAGAAGAGTGCCTGTGAATGGTATTGAGGACCTATTTATCCTCGTAATGTCCGTATGAAGAAAGAATAACTACAATGACAACTTCCTCCTGAATTTTGTATATAAGACGATGTTTTGCTGTTATTCTACGAGACCAACAGTCCGAAAAAGTATGTTTCATTGGTTCGGGCTGCCCGGTTCCTGTTTTTGGATGTTCTCCTATCTCTGCAAGTAGTTTTGTAGCTTTTTTGAATGAGCCAGGCTCGTTCTTTTTCAGTTTAGCAAGATCTTCTATTGCTTTTTCAGAAAAATCTATCTTGTACATGTTAGAGTCCCTTTAAGAATTCTTCCAAATCTTCTTTTGTCTCTACGCGTGTAAATTTTCCTTCTTTGTATTGCTCCCAGGAACGTTCAATCTCAGCAAAAAATTCTTTCTTGCTCATCAAAGTTTCTTCTTCAACTACCGGAACTAATTTGTAACTCTTATTTTTTCCCCTTTGAATGAGAATTTGCGCTCCCTCATCTGCTTTATCCAGATAGCTTTTCTGGTTTGCTCTGAATTCTCTACTACTGACTACTAACATATCTGTAAGTTTTAATGTGTACCAACACGGTACAAATATACATCATTATTTCTAATTCGGTACACAAAACAAACAGTTTTTCTTGCTTGGTTGTTCAAAA
>Ga0302215_10001349_pt1 | contig 17630 bp, 6 predicted proteins | sample II_Fen_N3_1_FD_194580 | JGI IMG/M metagenome (GOLD analysis project Ga0302215, IMG submission 194580) | Peat permafrost microbial communities from Stordalen Mire near Abisko, Sweden - II_Fen_N3_1 | ecosystem: Environmental > Terrestrial > Soil > Wetlands > Permafrost | place: Sweden: Abisko...
CAGGCCAGGAAATGGCATCAGCAGTAAAAAATTATTCACGTTGGTCGAAAGGAAAATACTGCAATCCTTCCACCAATCAATACCGTCAACATCCACTTGATTATATTGAAGGATTGGAAAACACTGTAAAAAATGCATTATCAAAATGCCCTGCAGGTACTGCAGAAAAGGTAGTAGGTATTGCATTTGACACAACCGGGAGCACCCCGGTATTTACAGACAAAAACGGAACTCCGCTTTCGTTATTACCTGAATTTGCAGAAAATCCAAACGCTATGTTTGTATTGTGGAAAGATCATACAGCCATAAAAGAAGCTAAAGAAATCAATGATCTTTCAGCCAAATGGGAGATTGATTACACTTCGTATGAAGGAGGAATTTATTCATCAGAATGGTTTTGGGCAAAAGCATTGCACGTACTTCGGGCAGACGAAGGAGTCAGGAAAGCCGCCTATTCCATTGTTGAGCATTGCGATTGGCTACCTGCCCTGATCACAGGTAAAACTAATCCAGCTACACTTTTACGCAGTCGTTGTGCCTCCGGACATAAAGCCATGTGGCTCGAAAAATGGGGTGGGTTACCATCAGAAGAATTTCTAACTACTCTTGATCCTGTATTATCGGGTTATCGTGAACGTCTTTATTCTGAGACTTATCCGAGTGATAAAAAGGTGGGAACACTAACTCAGGAATGGGCTGCCCTGTTGGGATTGCCTTCCGGGGTATCTGTAGCAGTCGGCGCATTCGACTGTCACATGGGAGCCGTAGGTGTAGAAGTTAAACCGGGTGCATTAGTACGGGTTATCGGAACTTCGACTTGCGATATCATGGTAGCCGGTTACAAAGAAATGGAAAATAAACTTATTCCCGGGATTTGCGGACAAGTTGATGGTTCCGTTATTCCCGGTATGATTGGACTTGAAGCAGGACAATCGGGATTTGGAGATATCTATGCCTGGTTTAAAAAGGTTGTAGCCTGGCCGATAGAGAATATACTGGCAAACAGCACACTTATCGATGCTGAAACAAAACAGAAACTGATTGACGAAACACTGGATCAGATTATACCTGCTTTATCCTTAGAAGCACAAAAAGTACCGGTATCGGAATCACTTATCCTGGCAACTGACTGGATGAATGGTCGACGTACTCCTGATGCCAGCCAATTGGTAAAAGGCTCCATCACGGGACTAAATTTAGGCAGTTCAGCACCTTTAATTTTCAGGGCATTGGTAGAAGCAACCGCCTATGGTTCGAAAGCTATTGTGGATCGTTTTATTGAGAATGGTATTGAGATCAAAGAAGTCATCGGTATTGGCGGAATTGCATTAAAATCTCCGTTTGTGATGCAAACCATGGCTGACGTATTGAACATGCCTATAAAAGTTGCAAAATCGGAACAAGCCTGTGCTTTCGGAGCCTCCATGTTTGCTGCAGTAGTTGCAGGAGTCTATGAAAAAGTAGAAGATGCACAAAAGGCAATGGGAATGGGATTTGCAATGGAATATTTCCCTATCCGTGAAAATGTAGTAACGTACAGTGAATTGTATAAAAGCTACGTTAGATTAGGAAAGTTTACCGAAAAAGAAATCTCTTAAATCACTTATAACATAAAAGAAAATGAATTGGAATTCACATGAATTTATTTGGCTCGACTGGGCGATTCTCGCAATTGGTATTTGTGCAGTAACATGGGCTGTCTGGCATTCGGTACGAAAAGATAAACGGTTACAACAGGGTCCCAACAGCGAAGACTACCTGTTCGGGAAAGGAGAGCCATGGTACATTATTGGTGCGGCTATCTTTGCTGCAAACATTGGGTCGGAACACCTGGTAGGACTTGCCGGTACAGGTGCAAAGGCAGGCGTAGGCATGGCACACTGGGAAATGCAAGGTTGGATGATTCTTATCCTGGGTTGGCTCTTTGTACCATTCTACCAACTTATGAATGTTAAGTTGGGCAAAATCATTACAATGCCCGACTTCCTTAAAAATCGTTATACACCTCGTACAGGTTCGTGGTTGTCTATCATTACACTGATTGCGTATGTGCTGACTAAAGTGAGTGTAACGGCATTTACGGGTGGTATCTTCATGGAGAGCCTTATTGGCTTACCTTTCTGGTACGGAGCAATCGGTTTAATTGTCATTACGGGGATCTTTACTATTTTTGGCGGTATGAAGGGTGTGATGACATTGTCGGCAATTCAAACACCTATACTTATCATTGGTTCATTCCTTGTGCTTTTCTTAGGATTGTCAGCACTCGGAGATGGCAGTATTGCTCACGGGTGGACTGCAATGATTGACTACTCTAAAACACTGAGCAAGGGAGCTGACGGTGTTGCATACGGCACAAACCACATGTTCCACTTTGAAACCGGCGACCCGTTGTATGATGATTATCCCGGTTTCTGGGTATTTATCGGAGCTTCTATCATCGGTTTTTGGTATTGGGCTACCGACCAACACATCGTCCAACGTGTACTTGGACAAACAAAAGGCGAGGCTATTGATGTAGTAATTAAGCGTGCACGCAGAGGAACTATCGCTGCCGGTTATTTTAAAATATTACCTGTATTTATGTTTCTGATTCCGGGAATGATAGCCGCCGCATTGGCAGCACGTCCGGGGAGTGGCTTTACACTAACCAACCCTGACACCGCTTTTGGTTCAATGGTTAAGTTTGTATTGCCCGCCGGTGTGAAAGGAATTGTTACCATAGGCTTTATATCAGCATTAGTTGCTTCTTTGGCAGCATTCTTCAACTCCTGTGCTACTTTGTTTACAGAGGACTTTTACAAACCAATGTTCAAAGGTAAAAGCGAAGCCAGATATGTTCTGGTAGGCCGTATTGCTACTGTTGTAGTGGTAATACTTGGTATTGTTTGGATACCGGTCATGATGAGCCTTGGCAGTCTTTACTCCTACCTGCAAGGCATTCAATCGCTGCTTGCTCCTGCCATGGTGGCAGTATTCGTTATGGGTATTTTTTCCAAAAGAATAACGCCCAAGGCAGGTGAAGTCGGTTTAATAGGTGGCTTTCTTATTGGTATGGCACGCCTGGTTACCAACATCTTTACAAATACAGGTAAAGACGTAATGACAGGCTGGTACTGGCAATCCACTCATTGGTTTTGGCATACCAACTGGCTTATTTTTGAGATCTGGTTACTTGTCTTCATCATGCTGATGATGGTCGTAGTATCGCTTTTCACCAAGAAGCCAACCGCTGAACAGATAGATTTCATCACTTTCGATGGTGACTACAAAAAACTCATCTTTAAAAGTTGGAACAAGTGGGATGTTATTGCATCGCTGGGTGTAGTGGCAATTTGTGCTGCATTCTATATTTATTTCTGGTAATTTAAAATCATTCGAGAATTTATCTCCCAGACTCCGTTCAATAGTTTTGAATTAGGTGTTTGGGGGATATAATTTATTATCTTTGTCATTTAATTTAAAATTCACAATTACTAATTTTAATTTAATTTCATCATGAAGAGAACATTTTTAGCACTAATGATTTTGACGCTGGTTTTTTCAGCATGCACAAGTGGTTTAAAAACAGCAAAGACTTTCCCTCAAAGCAATTTTGACACCATTGTCAACAACAAGAAAGTATCCATTTACACTTTAAAAAATGCCAATGGGATGACTGCTCAGGTAACAAATTACGGAGCCAGGTTAGTCGACTTATCCGTTCCTGACAAAGATGGTAACTTCCAGGATGTTGTTTGGGGATTTGAAAAAATATCAGGATACTTAAATGCAACTGATTTGTTCGCAGGTCCAATTGTAGGACGTTACGGAAACAGAATCGGGAAAGGACAATTTACCATAGATGGTAAACCCTACCAACTTACGTTAAACAATAATGGCAATCATCTTCATGGTGGATTGGACGGATTTTATAAAAAAGTATGGGATGCCCGTGCTTTTAAAAATGACAAAGGAGAGGAAGCTCTTGAACTAAGTTATTTGTCGCCTGCCGGTGAAGAAGGCTATCCGGGTAATTTGAAAATCAAAGTAATCTATGCTATAACTGCAAACAATGAACTGACAATAAATTACGAAGCAACTACAGATGCTGCTACGATCATAAATCCTACTTCACACGTTTATTTCAACTTACACGGAAACACTGCTCAATCGAGCAATTCGCATATACTTACCCTTTATGCCGACAAGTATACTCCAACAGATTCGTTATTAATTCCTACCGGTGAAATAGCAACTGTTGAAAATACACCGCTCGATTTCAGAAAACCAACAACTGTAGGTGAACGCATCAAGACTGATTTTGTAGCATTAAAATATGGAAAAGGATATGACCATAATTTTGTATTAAACAAGAAAGCAGGAGAAGTATCCCTGGCAGCTGAAGTATTAGAACCGGCAACCGGCATTGTAATGAAAGTAAGTACAGACCAACCGGCTATTCAATTTTACAGTGGCAATTTTATGGATGGAAAAGACACCGGAAAACGTGGTGACAAACATAATTACAGAACAGGAATTGCACTTGAAGCACAAAATTATCCAGATGCTCCAAATCATGCAAATTTTCCAGCTGCAATTCTTAAACCGGGAGCAACATATAAACAAACAACCATCTACGCTTTTGAAGTTAAAAAATAATAATCCAACACCTGATATTATCTAACATTTTTCAAAAAGAGATATCCTTGTGGATATCTCTTTTATTGAATTTCACATTCAATAAATGCTTTCAATCAACCATTTACCTAAAATATAAAATTTTGATATAATAATACATTTCACTATTAGAAATAAATAATTTCAGCAATCCCTGAGACTTCAACCTTTAATGGTAAACGTTCAGTGAAAATAATTGTTTTAACCAATAGCATCACTATATTTATAAGATGAATTTAAAACTATTGTAAATACTCAATGCATAAGGAAATGATTAAAATTTCAGATAAGATATTTCAAAACACATTGTTTATATTCAAAATCCAGTAAAACAATCTTTTTTCTCCTTAAATCGTGTTGACCCATGATAAAAAACACAATTCTCACAGTCTTACTTTTTCTAAGTATTCCCGCACTGGCAACAAATGCCTTTCAATTCAGTTTTGAAAAATTCCCCTATAACGAAAAGCTACCATCAAATTCGGTAACCAGAATATATAATGATAAAGAAGGATATATGTGGTTTGGAACTAAAGACGGGTTATGCCGCTTTGACGGCTACGACATGAAAGTATTCCGCTCGAGCGCCCAAACCCCGGTAAGATTATCGAGTAATGACATTCAATGCATTACTGAAGATAATGACCAAAAAATATGGGTCGGGACCTATGAAGGCATTAATATCATCGACAAAAAAAACTTCACAATTAAACAATTAAACAACATTTATGTTCTGAAAGACCGGATCAATTCAATTCTCACTGATTCAAAAGGATATATATGGATTGGCACCTCAACAAACGGAGTTGTGCGGATTAATCCCGTAACCGGTAAATTCATTCGATTTTCAAATGATAAGAACTCCCGTTTAAAACTAAAAAATAATAATGTCACAAACATTTATGAAGATCACTCTGGCAGAATCTGGATTTCGTTGTGGAAAAACGGATTATCTTACATCGATCAAAATCTGAAACAAATTCACTACATTTCTAAAATCGGGAGTAATGACAATCCGTTCCGTATCTTTCAGGATAAAGAAGGACTCCTATGGATCTGTACCTGGGGTGACGGAATTTACACTATGCAAGTTCATTCCAATCCGGGAATGACTATAAAACCTATCGTATTATCAGGAAAAACAGAGAAAAGAGTAGATGAAATAGTTTACAGCATTACACAAGATGACAAATACGGGTACATTTGGATTGTAACATACAGTGGGTTAAGTATGATTGAAAAAGAAGCGGATAATACTTTTAAAATTTTAAATACCAATACATTTTTTGATGAAACAAGTAATAAATTATTTCATGAAATAAGTAAGGACAGGAAAGGAAATTTATGGATTGGATCTGTAGGCGATGGCTTATATAAACTCGATTTCAATAAATTAGCCATAAAAAATTATCCACTTACCGAAATTAAAGAACTTTTGAATGTCCAATCATATGTTACTCGTTTTTGCCAAACTAATTCAGGAGATTTATATCTTGTAATTAATCGAATAGGGATGTTTCATTTTAATGAGATAACAGGAAAAGTGAATAGACCTACAGACTTTGCTTCTAAATCATTAAACAGCATCAGCGCAATATTAAACGTAAAAAGCAAGAATGAAATATGGGTAGCTAATGAAGGAGAAGATTTGATTCATATATTTAAAAACACAGCTAACGGTGAACTAAAACAGATTAAAGTTATATCGCTAAATAATTTCAAGAAATCGGGAGAAGTCACAACTACCTCATTATTTGAAGACTCGAAAGGGAATGTCTGGATAGGGTCAAACAATGGAATATATTTAAAACCCTTCAATTCATCAGTTAAAAAATTATCTTCAAAAGTATATAACGTCAACACCATCGGAGAAGATACAGAAAAAAAAATATGGATAGGTACTGATAAAGAAGGACTTTTTATATTTAATCCTGTGCACACTAAAAATGGGATTTCATATTCTGTTACCCGAAAAAATTTATTCATTAAGAATTATCAAAGTTACAGCATTCAAAGTATCTGTTGTCAGAAAAACGGGGATGTGTACATTGGCACCAAAGAAGGATGTATTTATTATTACAACCAAAAGACAGATGTTGTCAGTGATATAAGTGTACTCTACGGGATTACAGAAGAAGGGATACTTGACATTCTGGAAGATGACTATGGTTTTTTATGGATTACAACAATTAAACGAATCATTAGATACAATCCAACAAATCATGCAGTTACTAATTTTTCAGTCACTGATGGATTACTGGTAAGTTCGTTTTTTAAAGATTCACGAATTAAATTAAAAACCGGTCAGGTGTTATTCGGAGGAAATAGAGGCATCTGTTTATTTAATCCGGCTACCCTTAATACTTCAACGAAAATTGCGAAGCAGCTTGTTTCAATTACAGATATCCTGGTTCAAAATAAATCGATCTTTGATGATGAAAACAAAAAACATTTTAATTCGAAGGACAAAAGTGTCACGTTGAAGTATTCTGAAACTAACTTAAGCATTGAGTTTTCAGCATTAAATTCTTCTTCGGCAAACAAAATCCAATATGCATACAGACTGGTAGGGATTGATAACAACTGGAATTACTCGGGCAATAACCGACGTTTTGTAAATTATGCTAATTTGCCGATAGGGCATTATAAATTCAGGGTGAAAGCCAGTGACGAAAATGGAATCTGGAGTAATCAGTATACCACCCTTGAGATCGTCATCCTCCCACCTGCATACCGGTCCTGGTGGGCCTACCTGATTTATTTTATCATTCTTATAGCCGGTGGTTTTTTTATACTCCGGACTGTTGCAAACCGTATACGGTTAAGAAATGAGCTGAAAATATCACACATTGAGAAGGAAAAGTCGGAAGAATTAGCACAAATCAAACTGCGATATTTTACAAATATCTCACACGAGCTCCTCACTCCACTAACAATTATCATGTTAATGATTGAAAGTCTTCAAAAGAAAAATAAAGGAGACTCCTCTCAGTTTGATATTATGAGGGATAACATTATACGGCTAAAGAGACTGATACAACAGATCCTGATATTCCGCAAGACTGAAAGCGGAAATATGAAACTTAAAATCAGACAAAATGATGTTGTTGCTTTTATCAATAGCATTTGCCAGTCTAATTTCAGGCCATTGGTAAATAATAAAGAGATTAACTTTAAAATTGATTCAGAACTTGAAAGTTACATCGCTTATTTTGACATGGACAAACTGGATAAAATCATCTACAACCTGCTTTCAAATGCATTTAAGCACACGCCAAAGGGGGGATCCATTGTTGTGAAGATGAGCTTTGTTTCAAGGAAGGAAGAGACTATAATGCGATTATCCGTTTCTGATAACGGTGATGGAATAGCCGAAGAAGACATACCACATATATTTAAACGGTTTTACATTAGCAGCACATCTGATCAAAGTCAGAGTCATGGCATCGGACTTGCACTTACAAACGATCTTTTGCAGCTTCATAAAGGGAGTATAGAAGTCAAAAGCCAGTTGGGTGAAGGGGCTGTATTTACCATAGAGATTCCGGTTTCAAAGAATGCATATACAGATTCCGAATTATCATTGGATGATCTCCAACCCGTTAATCTCAGTGAAATTCCTGAAATAGAATCGGACAATACATCTGTTACTCATATAAAGCTAGAAGAGGAATCTGATCTTTCAATTTTAATTGTGGAAGACAATAATGAACTAAAAAATCTTATTGTTGACAATTTTTCTAAGGTATACAATGTCCTTAGTGCCGAAAATGGATTGCAAGCATTGAAAATCATACATGAAACTGAAATTGATTTAGTCATTAGTGATGTCATGATGCCTGAAATGGATGGCCTTACTTTTTGTAAGATTTTAAAAAACGATGTTGAGACAAGCCATATCAGTGTTTTAATGTTGACTGCAAAGAATTCAACCGAAGATCGAATTGACTGTTATAATGCAGGAGCTGACTCATATATCGCCAAACCGTTTGAGTTAGCAGTATTGGATGCAAGGGTCAGAAATTTAATGAGTAAAAGGAAGCAAAAAGCGGACAGTTTTCAGAAAAATCAGGAAATCAATATTTCCTCTATGGAATACGGATCAATTGATGAACTTTTTTTGAAGCAGGCTGTGATTAAAGTAGAAGAGAATTTATCGGACGACACCTTCGATTTTGATCAGTTTGCTGAAAACATGGCCACTTCAAAGTCAACTTTGCACCGGAAACTCAAATCTCTTACAGGACTCTCTCCTGGAGAATTTATCAGAAGTATCCGTTTAAAGCATGCTGTTCAAATGTTGACCAATAACATGGGGAATATTTCTGAAATAGCATTTGCGGTTGGGTTTAATGATCCAAAATACTTTAGCCGATGCTTTAAAATTGAATTTGGCCTTACTCCCAGGGAATATCAGGATTCAAAAAAATCATAAAACATGGTCATTTAGCCGGTCTATAATTTACAGTTAGACCGGCTTTTTTTTATGTTATTAATTCGACTCGTTGACCTGAATTTTCTATCTGCTAAAATGAATAATTCCTACCCCGGAATGATCACAAATAGTATTATTTTTACAATAACATATTTTCAATATAAAAGCTGCCAGTTGGAAATCCATTCATTTTGATTACTATCCACATAATTACAAACTTCTTCCAATGACTACTAATTTAATTAAATCTAAAATTGCATTTATTTTATTTTTTTGCTTCATTCTACATTTAAACTCTACAGCTGCAACTTTCAACAATACAAAAGAAGAGGTAATTACCATTATTAAAAAAGTAAATGATTATTGGCAAAGCAATAATTCATATGCCGTAAGCTCTTTTTGGGACAGGGCTGCATACCACACAGGCAATATGGAAGCTTATTCAGTAACCGGAATTGAAGCATACCGCACATATTCGGAGAACTGGGCAAAATATAACAACTGGATTGGAGCCACCGGAACCACTAAGTCACGTTGGAAATACACCTATGGCGAAGGAGGTGATTATGTTCTATTTGGAGATAATCAAATTTGTTTTCAGACCTATATAGATCTTTATAACCTTTCCCAAAATCCACAAAAGATTGCCCGTGCCACAGAGGTAATGGATTATGAAATTGCATCAACCCGTAAAGACTACTGGTGGTGGGCTGATGGGTTATACATGGTCATGCCGGTCATGACTAAAATGTACAAACTAACCGGGAACCAGCTTTACCTGGATAAATTGTACCAATATTTTAATTATGCCGACAGCATAATGTATGATAACGACGAATATTTATACTATAGGGATGCAAGTTATGTTTATCCGGCTCATACGACCCTCTCCGGGAAAAAGGACTTTTGGGCCAGAGGTGACGGCTGGGTTTTTGCTGCATTGGCCAAAGTATTAAAAGACCTGCCATCGACTGACCTGCACCGACCTTTCTATGAAACAAGGTTCAGGAATATGGCAGCAAGTTTGATAAAAATACAACAACCTGAAGGTTACTGGACCCGGAGTTTACTTGATCCGGCACAGGCACCGGGGAGAGAAACCAGTGGAACAGCATTTTTCACATATGGATTGCTTTGGGGAATAAACAATGGATATCTCGACAGATCGGTGTATTTGCCGGCAGCCGCATTGGGTTGGAATTACTTATCAACGATTGCTCTTCAGACGAATGGAAGTGTCGGATACGTACAACCCATAGGCTCCGCAGCTGTACCCGGACAAAACGTCACCGCCACCAATACCGCCAATTTCGGTGTCGGGGCTTTTTTACTTGCAGCTTGTGAATTGACAAGATTAGAAGATATTACTTTAGGGGATTCTAAAATAGATGATCAGAAAAAAAGCATTCTTGTGTTTCCAAATCCGGCTTTTTTAGATTTGACTATTGTAAACAACAATGGGTTAAAAGGGAACATTGACCTTTTCAATCTGACCGGAAATAAGCTGAACAGCATTTTAATTCAATCAGAAAAAACTTTACTTGACATTTCGGCTTTAGTTCCCGGAATTTATATTTTGAAAGCGAATAATGAGTCATTTAAAATTATAAAGAATTGAAAGGTTCCGGAGTAATAAAATAATCATTCATATCATTCACCTTGTTCGGGTTAGCAGTATGAACCGAATATACAAAAATAAAGGTTTAACATATTAACGCCATACCATTGTCATGCTAATTGTTTGAATAATCTCCAATCCGGTTCATATTTGACTGTCGCAATAAATTCAATTATGAGTATACAAAGTTAAATTTTTAAAGTGTTGGTGACATGAATGGCAATAAAAGAAATCAAACGAAGTAATTATTTAATTTAATTCAACTTAAATATTAAGTTAAGTATCTAAAGTCAAATGGAACCACTTAAAAGTAAATTCATCAGATAAAATTCATTATAAAGTTAAACTCTTTATTCTCATCTATTAAAAACAGGCTATAATATATATATATCCGCTTTATTGATTTTTTAGTCATCTAATAGCTTTTTTAATTTTAATATCTTTGTAAATACAATACAACTGCATTATAAAAGGTTTAATCCTGAAAATACAGTGATTGCTCTTAAAAGTGCTCAGGTTTTAGGCTGATACTATAAATCTTAATTTCCTGATTCAAAGAAATGTTTTATGGAAAAGTTGGAAGAACTGAAATTAATATTACTTAATGTCGGATTTGCTGAACACCACGCAGATTGGAACTGGGAAAAAATCAGCAGTCCATTCTTTAGAATCTATTTAATTGCTAAAGGTCAGGCAACCGTAATAATAAATAACATTGAATATCTATTATTTCCAGGAAAATTATATCTTATACCTCCATATACGACTCACACTGATCTTAACGACTGCTATTTCAGCATATTTTATATCCACATTTATGAAGATCTTAGAAACAACATTAGTATGTTCGATCAAATGCTTTTCCCCGTTCAAATCAATGCAAGTTACCTGGATGAATTATTAATCAAACGCCTTCACGAAATAAATCCTTTAATTAACTTAAAGAAATATGACCCATCAAGTTATGATAATCCGGTCAATCTTATGCAAAGTATTGTTGAAAACACACATGTGCCGATATCCACTCAAATTGAAACAAACGGGATACTTTTTCAATTATTTTCTAAATTTCTGTTACTCGCTCAACAAAGAGATATAAATAAGGATACACGGATATTAAAAGTTCTTCATTATATATACAAAAATATTGATAGTAAAATTTCAATAAAAGAACTTTCAGCTCTTTGCTATATGTCTGATGACCATTTTATCAGGCTCTTTAAAAAGGAATTAAAGACGACACCGATAAACTATATCAATAAAAAGAAAATTGAAAAAGCCCAACTTATGCTGTTGATAAAGAACATAGCCATTAAGGATATTGCCTATTCACTTTCATTCGAGAATGTTTCATACTTTAACAGGATATTCAAACTTATTATCGGTAAGACTCCAAAGGAATATAAATCTGAATACAAATGATTGTCCTGATCCCAAATTGGAACTGAAAAAAAATTGTACGGTTTAACACACTCGGAATCGATTGTTCATCAATTTCAATACAAAATTGATTGCAGGTATGCCTTCTTATAACTTTTCACCAAAGTTATCATCAGTTCATGCTTTAAGATTTGACTTTATTATGCCCGCTTTATTTTAATCGTACTGTCGAAATTAAGTAAATCAAACAAAAGGTCAAACAAATTAATGCCTGACCTTAATCTTACTGTAGCTTAGAAGTAAATAAACCAAATCTTTTATTTCATTAAATTCCAATACTCTGTATAAGTTGCAACCTGTTTTGTGCGATTTAGTTCCATCTTTTCGGACATAATTATATAGGCCGTTGACTTCGCTTCGTATGGTAATTATTTGGATTCCGTAAAATTAGATATTTAGTGAGAACCAGTTATTTTGGATTCACAACTAGTATCCAAAGAGTTATTCAACTAATACTTTTGCACCTTTACCGTCAATGGCAATAAGATATACGCCTTTATTTACATTGAATTCAGCTTTTCCTGATACTGAAGTTTTTTTCGCAATTAATGAACCATCGACAGTAAAAACAGTAACATCCTTAGAGTTCAATCCATCTACCACAATTGTGTTTTTAGTAGTATAGACTTTGTACAGATCTGTTAATCTGATTTCTTTGACTGAAGTTGCATTTGTATCAGTAAATCCAACAGATAACAATGAAGATGCATGATTGTTGTACTTTAATGTCACTTTATGAATACCTGTAATTTGTCCTATTGTGCTTTCTGATTTAGTAAAATCAAACTTTCCTGGTGTTACTATTGCAGGTACTGAAGCAAAAGCTGTTGTTTGATTATCTAAATAGAAATCGTAAGAAGCTCCGTTTGCAATTGCATCAGTTATTGCGGTATACAAAAATATTTTATCATATTTGTTAGTACTAAAATCCACTTCGCCAAGTTCAACAATTCCTGTTGTAGTACCAATAAGATAGCCATTGTTTTCTCTGGTAAGTGCATATTCTGCGTTGGTTACACGTGCAAATTGATTCATGCTTATATTGATGTTTTTATTGGCACCGGCTGAAATCGCATTTGTTTCGATATAGTTATCATTATTTGATAATATTTGAAGCAGGTTTACTTCTTTTACTCTGAATTCCTGGGTGGCAGGAGTTGAATAATTTCCAACCCAACCGATGTAAAGATCTGTTTCTTCAGTAAGGTTGAATTCAATTCCATACATTGAACCATCCGCCAAATCTGTCCCGATATTATGATAGGCGATGGCAGTAGTTTCTACAGTTGAAGCATCTGGAATTACTTTAGATGCAAATATATAAGTCTTGCCTAAACTATACAGGGTGTTGTAATTTGCACCAAAAAAATACTTTCCTGCCTGGAGCCTGACCTTCTGATAAATTTTGGCATTTGAAGCGTCTTTTGTTGATTGACCAACATCATTCCAAACTCCCATCATCAATGTATTATAACCGGGATTTTTATCAATTCCTTGTTTTGTACCATCTTGATTAGTTTGAGGGATATTAAAATTATCAACTGTCCAGTTAGTTGGGGCTCCAAATCGGGTATACGAAATATCTTTTCGTGTTATATTCGTATAGTTTCTCAAATAGGTTGCTGAAAGATCAATATTGTTATTATCCAGTAAAAGAATTTCATTCACACGCATACTTTTGCTGACTGCAGCTGCTGCAATGGAAGTCGACCAGCCTATTGAGACTTCAGTTGGTTGAGTCAGCGTAAAAGAGCAACAACTCACCTGTTGTCCGGTGATGCTTTGGCTCATATCATAGTATACCAAAGCTGCAGTTGTGACTTTGCCGGTTTCTGGAAGAGTATTTCCTGCAGTTACCGACAGGTAATCTTCTCCTGCAACTAATCCGTAGTTTTCATTCACTTTGATTTTAAGCTTATAACTTCCGGCCGGAAGAGTAATTGTCTGATAAATTTTCCCATTCGTTATAACCGGATCAGAAGCATTCCATTTCTGAATACCTATTGATTTACTTGAATTATAATTATCAAATCCACCCGTTGTGAAATTATCCTGATTCACTATATTATTGGTATATACCCATGGTTCTGCCAACAAACCAAACCGGCTCGTTCCAACTACTCCCACATCGGTACGTGAAAAGTTACGAACATCTTTAAGATGTTTGGCAGTAATGTTTTGAGATTTTGAATATTCTAATAATCCACCTTCAGATTTTCCGGTTGTACAGAATGATGCGTAAACGGATTGCAGTGACGTGAAAGCGGTTGCTATTTCAGCAGCACTATTACTTGTCGTAATTGTTTTAGCAATCGTCAATTGAGCTTCTAAAGCTGAAACTGCATTTTGAAGGTATTGACCCGAATTAGTTCCCATATTTAATTTTGCAATGCTAACAATTGATGTACATTGTTTAATTAAACCATCTAAGTCAGTAATTGAATAATTTGTATCAAAAGTTATTTTTAATACCAGGGCAATGTCACTGGTTTTAGTTGCAGGCAATGTTATCGCCACATTATTTATACTTTGCGAGTAAGGAAGAATACCGCTTCCCAACAACCTAATGCTCTTTACTTTACCTGGATAATTAGGAGAACTGAGAGCAATATTTTTTAAATTTACTATTCCTGAAGTTGGCCATCCTAACGCTGTTGCATACAAAAAGCTGTCCTTTTTAGCATACCGGATATCAAGAGGAGAATATGAAGTTCCTTCATTAAAACCCTGAGCTGAAAGTGGTTTTACAGCATCGGCTGTCGGACCTTCTCCAAATGAGCTCCATGGCCTTGTGCCGTATATGCTTTCATTGTTAATCGCCATCCAGGGAGCAATTCCATTTAATACTGCCAATTCTTTTTCATCAATGGTTCCATTACCCCTTACAGGTATGTTTAATAATAAATTACCATTTTTACTTACAATATCGACTAACATCCGAACGACCGTAGTGGCAGATTTATAGCCATTATTGTTATAAACCGAACGGTTATAATGCCAATCGCCAATACAGGTACATGTTTGCCAGGGCTTAGCCTGAGCTCTGTCAGGAATTCCACGTTCAACGTCCCAAACCATGCATTCTTTTTGGTCTTCAGTAAGTACCTTACCAAATATAACAGCATTTGGATTTTTATTATACATGTGTGCTGCTATTTTTAATCCTACGTCACTAATTTGGCAGAAAGGTAATGCCGTGTCATCAAAATAGAGTAAATCAGGAGTGTATTTATTCAACAGGTCGACAGTTCGGTTATAAAATTTATTCAGATATGCTGTATCAGGTTGTGATGCTCCGTTTCCCCAGTCCCATTGCGAATGAATAGTTCCTGAATTAGTACTTCCTGTGCTTCTTGCATGATTTTGAGCATATAAATCCTGAGGATCCAGTCCTTCCCACCATTTCCCGACACCATCGGCTTTAGTCAGTTTACCATCATAATCCTGTGAAGGCTCAAGCCAGGTCCAGGCATGGGCAGCATGTACACTAACTCCGAATGGTAATCCCATTTTTTTTGCTGCAGCAGACCAACCGGCTATAATATCTTTTTTTGGACCTACATGAACAGTATTCCAGGGTTGGTACTTGCTGTCATACATATCCAGATTGTCGTGGTGGTTAGCCATGGCCATGAAGTACTGTGCTCCCACTCTTTTGTATAGCCGAACAAGAGAATCCGGATCCCAGCTTTCGGCTTTCCATGTATTAATTACATCCTTAAAACCAAATGTTTTTTGATTTCCATAATTAGCGGCATGCCAGTTGAATTGTGTGGTTCCTGAGAAGTACATAAAACGGGCGTACCAATCACCCTGCTCTGGCTGACATTGAGGTCCCCAGTGCGCCCAAATACCGAATTTTGCATCACGATACCATTCCGGTGCACTTGAATATTGTTTGAGCGATTGCCATGTTGCATTGTATTTACCCGTTGCCATGGGTTCTATCTTACTTTGAGCGGGACTTAAAGTTGGAACTGTCAAAAAAATAATAAACAGAAGTAAAAATTTTGTTACCAGTGAGTGTGTTTTCATCTTCGCAATTTTTTAGTGATTAGTATTATAAAGTGCAAATATATCTTATTTGATTAAAATTACATTTGAATAATTTCGACAATAAGTAAAACTATTTCGACATAATTTTCCTTTTAAATTTACTCCTTAAGTTCTACAAACCATTTAATTATACTCTGATAAATTTTATTATTTTTTTCTTCTTGAATTTATTATATATCATTGAATTGATATATAAGTACATATACATATCTGACATGAAATTTAATGGTGAATTTAAAAATCAAAATCTTTGTTATGAAACAAAAATTAGGTTGTTAGTTTTTAGTTAGTTGTGAATCGTATAAATTCATAAATAGAACGAAGTACTTTCTGTAAAAAAAAGTAAATAATTCTTTAATACAAAAAAGAGTTGAGGAAATACCCCAACTCTTTTCTCAAAATAAAACCTTATTAACCGAATCTAATTTATTATTTCTATTTTTTGTAATTTAACGCCACTTGAAACATTTATTTTCATCATATAAATACCTTTGGAAAATCCACTAACGTTGATAGCTGTAACATTATTCTTTGTGTTATAAACCAAACGACCGTTACTATCGTAGATATCAACTTTCTTTACATTTTCTTTTGAATTAATAGTGATGATTTGATTGGCAGGATTTGGATAGACACGAATACCAAAATCATTTTCTGTTGCAACTCCGGTTGGGACTATTGCTCCCGCTAAAAATCGGGCAGTTGCATCCTGAAGTGTTTGTACGGCAATAGCACATTCATCAATGGTAGTGTAAGTCTGTAGTAAAGCGGTTTGTAAATTTAGGTACAAGTCACCGCTTGTTACTGAGGGATACCGATTAAGTGCAACATGCGCACTGTCCTTTGCTGTGTTCCAGTAAAAGCTTTCAGCACTTTCAACAGTCTGGTCAGTAAGAATTCGTACATTGTCTATGAGCATCTTCGGACCGACGTTAGAACTTGCGTTAGAACAACAGGCTCCTACACTTACTTCACCCTGAAAAGGGCTTGTAAAAGTTGCACTTACAGCCGGGGTAGTCCATACAGAAGCAGCAAAATTGGTAGTTGCATCGTATATAGTGGTCGCACCATTTATAAAACCGGTTAAGTTACTGACGACAGTTGTTGCGGATGTATTTCCGTTGTAAGCATCATAGTTCAGTATGTATTTTCCTGGAGGGATGAGCACTTTTTGAGTAAATTGTACTGCATTACCAGTACCCCAACCAGAAGATACTCCCAAACAGGCTCCTGTACTGATCCCATTTTTATCAGTGGCAGGAATACTTATTGCATTTAGTTTAGCAGTAGAGCCATAATCGAATGTTGCAGAGAAAGTAGAATTACTGACTACCACACTACGATTGATCCAATCGGTAACGTTATAAGAATACGCACTGGAATAGCCCAATTTTGACCATGAATTGACAGCACCTGAATTCA
>Ga0302215_10001350_pt1 | contig 17629 bp, 7 predicted proteins | sample II_Fen_N3_1_FD_194580 | JGI IMG/M metagenome (GOLD analysis project Ga0302215, IMG submission 194580) | Peat permafrost microbial communities from Stordalen Mire near Abisko, Sweden - II_Fen_N3_1 | ecosystem: Environmental > Terrestrial > Soil > Wetlands > Permafrost | place: Sweden: Abisko...
GATCTTTGGGATACTTTGAACTGATTAAAATTTGGGGAGATGTGCCATTTAGAAAAACATCTGCTACTATTGAAACTGCGATAGCAGCAAAAACAGACCGGGATACAATCTACAAATACATAGTAAAAGATTTGACAGAAGCACAAGCCTACTTACCATGGATGGGAAATACCGTTGGAACTGTAAGTTATACATCCGAACGAGTTACAAAAGGTTTTGCAAAAGGTTTAGCCGCAAGAGTAGCTTTGTTTGCAGGTGGTTGGTCAGCTCGTGATGCAAATATATTTCCCTATCAAAAAGCATCGCTTGAGCACAATACTGATGTAGCCGAAATGAATGGTTATTTTGTTGGAAGGGTGAAAGACTATAAGGACTATTATGCTATTGCAGCTCAACAGTGTGCTGAGATTATAGGAAATACAAATAATCCACATGGTTTAGATGATTTTGAAAATCTATGGAAAACAGTGAATCAACTACAGTTGAACTCTGCGAATGAGAATCTTTTTGAAGTTGCATTTGGTCAAGGCCAAAATGGAGATATCGGTAGCTTGATTGGAATGAATATTGGAACAAGCACCAAATATACTGGCTCAACAGTTGGATTAGGTGGTGGAAATGTAAAAACAAGTGCTTACTATTTCTACTCATTTGATTCATTAGATGTACGTCGCGACATTACACTAACAAATATAAGTTATACTTCAACAGGCTATTACCCTCCTACTGCCTCTGTAGGCGCCGAAGGTGAGACCATGTCAAACGATCCTACAAGTTGGAATTTTGCTAAATGGAGAGCATCATGGATGACAAGTGCTTACATAACAACACTAAGAGCTGCAAGTGCACGTGTAGGTACCGGTATTAACTGGATTGTGATGCGTTATCCAGATGTTCTATTGATGTTTGCAGAAGCACAAAATGAGTTAAGTGGAGCAGATGCAGTAAATACAACTGCAGGAATAAGTGCAAGAGCTGCATTGGAAAAAGTAAGAGCCCGTGCATTTAAAACGCATCAGGCAAAAGTAACGGCTTACTCTTCTGATTTTTTCGATGCTATTGTCAATGAGCGTGCCTGGGAATTCGGTGGTGAAGCCTTGCGTAAATACGATCTTGTTCGCTGGGGATTATTGAGTAAAAAAATTGAAGCACAAAAAGAAGCATTATGTTTAATGATAAACGGTGATAGGGACATAAATATTTTTGACAAATCATATTCAGCTGGTTCTTTGCCTACAACATTATACTATAAATATGTAACCGGTGACAACACAATTGACCGCTCATCAATAAATTGGTACTCTAACCCTTTAGCAATTCCGGACATTACTACATACAAATCTATGACGTGGTTAAATGCTGCAATCGGTAGCAAGGTTGCCAGTAAAGCTGTTACAATTCTTACTGCAAGCACCGGACTAAATGCCAGTTACGACTATTCTGCATTTTTGCAGCAGATGGATAGTACAAATGCAATTCAAGCCGGACTAAATGTTTATTCACTAGGGAATCATGTTTGTAACTATCGTCATCCTGTTGCTATATACTATACAGAACTTTCGAATTCAAATAACATTCTCGTAAACTCTTATGGTTATTAAACTTAAATAAATATATAATGAAAAAATATTTTATAATATATATATCGCGTGTAACATTGTGGATACTGGTGATATTTGGCTTTACAGCCTGTAATTTGGGAGAAATTGGCTGGCCTACTGACTCATCACATAACAGATTATTCATGCCATTGACATTTGCTCCGGTTGATCTTAGCACAACCTCAGTTGGAATAACATTTACAAATGTGGTTGATGCAAAGAAATATATTTTGGAAATAAGTGAAGATTCTTTACAATTCAAAAATATCATAAGACGTGTTATTATAAAGTCAGATACTATAACACCGTTTCAGGACTCGGAAACTGCAGTAAACATATTATACAAAGTTAAATTCACTGACTTAAATGCAAATACACGGCATTCTGCACGACTTTTAGCAATCAATAAAGACAGTACACTTACATCCAAATATTCAGAAATAACTTTTTCTACTCTTGCTGAAAATATTTTCAAGAGTGCATCAGTTTTGGGAGATGTAGCTATTCTTAAATGGAGTCAGACCTCAAAAGTTACTTTCATAAAGGTGACAAAAAGTGCGAGTCCAACCATAAATATATTAAAGGATTCAGTCATTAATGCCACCGAACTGATTGATACTACCAAGACAGTTACCGGACTGGAAGCGGGTACATATTATACCGCCAAAATTTGTTATCAGGATGGAGATATTCTAAGAGTAAGGGGGGCAATAACATTTAAGACACCTGGTACAGCTGGTAGTTATATCTGCAATTTAAAACCCACAGATGTACTTGCTGATAGTTTAAATGCATATTTGGCAGCTGGTAAAACAAATATATCCTTTATACTTGAAAATGGTGGAGTATATAATTTCGGGTCTGTAGTTATACCTGCAGGTATGGTAAGACTAACATTTACAGCATCAACAAATGGTGTTCAACCAGTTATAAATGTAGCTAAATTTTCACCAGCAGCCTCCATGGATGGCTTCTTATTTGAAAACCTTAAGTTGGTAGGTGCAACACTCCCTACTGTAGGTACTTATTTATTCTCCTTTGGTTCAGCTTTTAGTTTCTCAGATTTTACATTCAGTAATTGTTCTATTGACAACTACAACAGTGTGGTATATTTTAAAAACTTTGCCAGTTCAGTAGATAATATCGTTATTGATAATTGTATTGTAAGTAATAATGGTGGCTATGGGGTAATTAATTTGGCAGGATCAAGTATTAGTGCTAAAAATGTCAAGATGACAAATACTACTTTTATATCACTGTCCACTCAATTGATCGATGTAAGAACGAAACTATCAAATTTAGAGGTTAGTAATTGTACATTCTATAATAATATATTAAATGGTAATACTACGTATAAATTAACTCAGCTATGCAGGTTTGCAAGTGCTGATTTGACACCTACATTAATGGTTATTGACAAATGTATTTTCGCTGGAAATAACGGTGGTAGTGCTGTAAAATCAATTAGTTCTAATTATTCAAGTACAGCAACATTTTCTTTCTCGAGTTCATACAGAACATCTGATTTCCCTGTTAGTACTTCTACAGGTGTTGGATTTACAGATCTAAAAGCACTTACATTATTAAGCACCGCTCTATTTGTTGATCCTAACAATACTGACATAGCAAGTAAGAATTTTTCTATACAATCAGGAGTATCATTCGATGGAAGAGCTAAAGTTGGTGATCCACGTTGGTGGTAATTAATTAAACTATATCAAGACCACTTCAATGAACGGAATCTCAAATTGGGATTCCGTTCTTGAATTCGAGTATCGGAGTTTCCCATGAATTCCCCTTCTGACACTGATGATTCCACTAAGAATGTATTGGTTTACACACATATCCATTAAAAGAGAATGAAAAGATTATTTCTATTAGCTATACTATTTCTGCTTGGTTTAACACAGCCCTATTGTATTGCTCAACGTAAATACGATTATTTGTATAAAAACCTGCCGTTTAAAATGCAAAAGCTGGTTGAACCCCAATTTCCACATAAAACTATTTCCATTATAAATTATGGTGGAGTTGGAGATGGAAAAACGTTAAACACCATTGCATTTTCAAAAGCAATAAACACTCTATCTCAACAAGGAGGTGGAACACTATTGGTTCCATTTGGTGTTTGGTATACCGGTCCTATTGAACTGAAATCCAACATTAATCTACATCTGGAAAAAGGTGCAATAATTTTATTTACGTGTGATTTAAATGCTTATCCGTTAGTCAAAGCTGTATTTGAAGGACAAGATACCTACCGCTGTCAATCACCTATTTCGGGAAAAAATCTTACAAACATTGCTATTACCGGTGAAGGAACAATAAACGGGAGTGGTCAGGCATGGAGGCCTTTGAAAAAAGGAAAAGTAACCGAAGAGTTTTGGAATTCAGTTATCGGTAGCGGAGGAGTGCTTGCCAACAAAGATTATTGGTTGCCAACTGCTAAGATAAAAAAAGCTGAAGATTTAATGAAAACAAAAAACTTCTCCATCAACAACTTATCAAATAATCAATTAGACTCAATCAAAGATTATTTCAGACCGGTAATGGTGAACTTCGTAGAATGCAGAAACGTGTATTTACAAGGCGTTCTGTTTGAAAACTCTCCCAATTGGAATATACATCCTTTGATGTGCGAGAACCTATTGATTGATAATATCTATATCAAAAACCCATCATATGCTCAAAATGGAGATGGTATTGATATTGAATCCTGTAAAAATGTTATTATGGCTAATTCAACCGTTGATGCCGGGGATGATGCCATATGCCTAAAATCGGGAAAAGATGAGGAAGGGCGTCTTAGAGCAAAGCCAACTGAGAATGTCATAGTAGATAATTGTAAAGTATTTAAGGGACATGGAGGGTTTGTTGTTGGAAGCGAAATGTCGGGCGGAGTACGCAATGTACTTGTAAGTAATTGTACGTTTATGGGCACTAACGCAGGATTAAAATTTAAGAGTGGACGTGGACGTGGCGGTATTGTTGAAAATATTTACATCCGCAATATAAGCATGTTTGATATTGTGAACGAATCATTCGTTTTCGACTTATACTACGGATCAAAAATAGAATGGACAAACTCTTCTGATACATTGGTACAGAATAAAGAAGAGACACTCCCACCTGTAACCGAAAAAACTCCAGTTTTCAGAAATATCTATGTCGAAAACCTGATATCAAGAAATGCAAATAAAGCAATGTTTTTTAATGGTTTACCCGAGATGAACATTCACAATATCCATATTAAAAATTCGAATATATCTGCACACTTCGGTGCAGAGTTGATTGAGTCGGATGGGATAACATTCAACAATGTTGAGATAACCCCGAAAGAAGGTGCTGCATTGACACTGAACAACGTTAAAAATTTCAGAATGTATGATTCTGTATTTCCAGTAGGATTAAAGAACCCTGTTGAAATAAAAGGAAAAAATTCAAAAAACATTCATATATCAGATAACAAATAACAGTGGTAGGTTAAAATAAGAATTTAACTCTCAATCATTTCTATTGTAGAACAAGTAACTAATAATTAATCCAGTATACAATATAATTTTGCTAAATAACCTACTGCTATTTACCTATTTTTCTACATGAAAGAATCACAAATCGAATACATTTGCGATAGCTATTTAGCATGAATAAACAGAACAAAGAAGGTACTGATTTATTGAGCCGACAAGTTTCATCCAGCATATATATTAGAATGAAAATTAAATCCATGAAGGACATAGGGTGGAAATACTACACACTGTTGCTGAGTGGTGTTGCAATTATCGTCTTTTTACTGACTGTAGTTCCCAAAATATGGATTGAGATACCAACCATTATTGAAATTTTTACAATCGGTTATGTTTGTGTATTTACAATCATAATCGGGTTAAAAATACACATTAAAAACAAATTCAAATAATCACACTATCAACAACTTAAAAATCTAATTACATGAAAACAAAATTACTTTTAGTATTGATGCTAATGGCATCTTTTTTACATGCAACAAAAACTGCTGTAACAACTTCAACACTTGCTGCAAGCTGGACAGCAGCCGCCAACGGCGATACTCTTTTACTCGCAGCTGGGACTTATACCAATGCTCTTGCTTTGCAAAATGGGAAGATAATTACACTTAAAGGTACCGGCAAAGTTACATTTACCGGAACGGTTGCTTCAGGTTCCCTTACCGATAGTGGTACAGGTATTATATTCGATGGGCTTACTATTAATCGCGGGAATAGTTATGTGCTGGATGGTACTACATACGGAAACATTAATATAGTTGCTTTCCGAAACGACACTATTATGAATGTACAACGTTGCTTAGTTCGTGGAAGTAATTCCACTATTACTAACCTGAGTGCAATTGAAATTACCAACTGCATCATCAGAAACTGTGGAACAGGAGGTTATGCATTTCTAAACCCAAAGTTTACGGTTCAAAATGTTACGGTAAAAAACAACAGTTTAATTCGTTACTACGGCGAAAATTTTTATTTACCAAACACAACTTTATCAACCAATATTTTAAATTTCGATTTCGAAAACAATACTATTTTTAAGTGGTCAAAAGCTGCCAGTTATGCCATCTGTAATTCTGCTGCAACAAGCAGTACATCGTCGACCTTTACATTAAAAAACAACATTATTGCTGAGTCTTGCCCTGCAACTCCAGGACTAAAACCATTACTTTTAAAAACAACAGGTGGAAATATAATAGCTCAAAAAAATCTTATCATTAATTACGGCCGCTTTAGTCTGACTACTCCAACAACAATTGACACAACCTCAAACAATCTGACTTACAGCAATGCTGACCTTTACAACCCGGCCATTGGATTTCAGGACACAACTACAACTGTAACTGCAACATCAGCCCTAAATTTAGGCATTCTGGCAAGTTCTTCGCTTGCCACTGCAAGTACTACAGGTGGAGTCATTGGCGACCCTCGTTGGTTAAAAGCATTAACCAACCCTACAACCATCACAACTTCTTCATCTCCTGCAATTGGAGGTACTACTTCACCAACAAATAATACTGTAAGTTTAGGTGATCAGGTTACTGTTACTGCTACCAAGGCTTTTGGGTATACATTTAAGGAATGGCGTGATGCAACTACCAATGCACTTGTGTCGAGCGATAATCCCTATAAATTTTCACTTACAACAAACACATCACTTGTAGCCATTTTTGATGCAGTTGCAACTTATAATTTTTCAGTAGACAAAGCCGGAACAGGTGCTAACTGGGGAAATGTGATCCTTTCTCCTACCCCAAACAATGGAAAATATGAAACCGGAACAGTAGTAACGGTGACAGTAGTACCAAATGCTGTTAGCACCTTCACAAAATGGGATGACAACACAACCGATTTATCGAAAAACGTTACTGTAAACAGCGATCAAACTCTAACGGCTGCGTTTGATGTAGTTCCATTTATTGTAGGTTGGGATTTTAAAACACAGTCACCAACATCAAAACGCATCGGTGACTTTTATTTTCTGGCTGGTGAGAAAGGATTTTTCTCATTGTATAATGCCGATGGTTCGGATGCTAGTTGGTTAGCCAGCACAGCAGTTTATACTCCGAGCTATCCTGCTGCTCGCATGTGGACACCTGTTGCCAGTTTTGCAACTCCCCGCTATTTCCATGCATCGTTCTCTACCGTTGGTTATAGAGATATTCAGATAAAATCAAAGGTAGGAGCATCATATCATGCATATCCTGTAATGACCTTGCAATATTCAACTGATAGTATAACATTTACAAAAGTAAACCAGGTAGATATTACTTCGGTTTATAATACTGGTTGGGCTGATTTGAATTATACATTACCTGCTGATGCTAACAATAAATCAAGAATCTACGTTCGTTGGGTGGAAGATGCCACTAGCACTCCGGTTTTAGGAACTGCTACTGATGTAGATGGATCCGGAATTTCGAATGTATATGTTTATGCTAGCGCCTACACCACAAAAAATAGTGGAACCAGATCAATCGATATCGTTGGATTCAAATCAGGCAATCAGATAACACTGAAGAATGTACCTGAGAACAGCAATATCTCTGTTTATGACTTTACAGGCAAACTGTTGAAAACTGAAGTAAATAAAAGCAATGTCTATTCTACTGCGGTAAATACACCCTGTATTGTCAAAGTAATAAGTTCAAATAGCGTTCAGCTTATCAAGTTATTATAGTTTTTTCTCAAATATGTCAGTATGCTTGTTGTGAAACAAGTGTACTGACTCTTTATAGTATTACCAGATAAACTACACTATTTATCAGATATTCTCCATACTCTTGGATGAACTATTCTATTTTTGCTACAAATAATCTTAATCCATAATTAAATACCACAAATAAAAATCAAATGAAACACAAAGTACTTTTTTTGCTATTATTTCTTTCGTCGATGCTGTATGCGACGAAGACTAATGTCGACAATGTATCACTGGCTGCGGGCTTGACAGCTGCAACTAATGGTGATACGCTGTTACTGGCAGGAGGAATTTACTCCACCGATATCAAGTTCCAAAACGGGAAAACACTGACATTAAAATCGGCTAAAACCGGAAGTGTCATCTTCAACGCAGCTATTGTGGGTAACGCCATCACAGATGATAAATGCGGTTTGATTTTCGATGGGATTACTATTAATCGAAACAATAGTTATGTAGTTGATGGAAGTGCCTTTGGAAATATCGATATTATAGCATTTCGGAATGATACCATTATGAACGTGAACCGTTGTCTGGTGCGTGGTGGCAATACAACTCCAACAACACTTGGCACAATTGAAATCACCAATTGTATCATTAAAAATTGCGGGTCTGCAGGTTATGCATTATTATACCCTAAATTTAATGTATCTAATGTAACAATAAAAAACAGCACATTAATTCGTTATTATGGAGGTGAAAACCTGCTTCGTCCACAAGTAACCAATACAGCCAATGTTCTAAACTTTACTTTTGAAAATAACACCGTATTCAAATGGTCGAAAAGTTCAAGTTATGCGCTTTGTTATGCTTCTAACTTACAAAGCACGGCTTCAAACTATACATTTAAAAACAATATAATTGCCGAATCGGGAATTGCAGGGCAATTACCTAAGGTACTCAATGCAACTGGAGGCAACATTGTTGCTAAGAACAACCTGATTGTCAATTATGGACGCTTTGCTTTAACAGCAGCTACTTCACTTGATACTGCCACTAACCATATCAGCGCTAATCTTTATGACCGTGCCATTGGGTTTCAGGACACAACCAAAGTAAGTGACGATTTTCGTATACTTTCTACGTCTCCATTAGCCACTGCAAGTACAACAGGCGGTCCTATTGGCGATCCACGTTGGATTACAAAAGTGTCTTCCCCGGCTGTACTTACAACAACTGTATATCCCAACAATGCGGGAACCATTGCACCAAGCGGAGGAACTTTTGATAAAGGGAAATCGGTAACACTTACTGCAACCCGCAAATTTGGTTATCAATTTAAAGAATGGCAGAATACGGCCGGAAATACGCTTTCCACTTCTAATCCGTTTACGTTTACATTGACACAAGACACAACCATAAAAGCCGTTTTCGACACTATAGTTACCTATAGTTTTGCGGTTAATAAATTGGGCGATGGAGCTACCTGGGGCAATATTTCATTAAACCCGGCACCAACTAACGGAAAATATGAAATTGGAACAATTGTGGATGTTGCCATAGTTCCAAATGCCGTATCATCGTTCCTTTATTGGGAGGATGCTTCCAGTACAGCAACCCGCCAAATAGTGATGGATGCTTCTAAAACCATTTCAGCCACTTTTGATGTAGTTCCGTTTATTGTAGGATGGGATTTTACAGCAACTACACCGGTAAGCAACCGTGTTGGTGATTATTATGCTCAAACAGACAACACCGGACTATTGAATAATTATGTTTTTGGGGGAACTACAACTACCTGGGGTGCCAGTTCAAAAACCTACGGTGGTGTAACTTATAGCTGTGCTCGTCGGTATACCGATGCCGCATTGTTAGCAGCTAATACTCCACGCTATTTACAAGCACGTTTTTCTGGTGTTGGTTACACTAATATCAACATAAAATCAAAAATTTGTGCTGATAATACCACCGTAAATAAAGTGCAAAAAATGCAATACTCAATAGACGGTGTAAACTACAAAACATTAGATTCATTAGATATTTCAGGCTTTTATAACTCGGCTTGGGTAGACTGTAATGCCGTGTTACCAGAAATGGCTGACTCTTTAAAGAAAACAATTTATGTTCGCTGGATTCCTGAAACAACCAGCGGTTATATGCAGGACGCAACCCCTGCAACAGGTAGCACAGAGGGTTTCTATTTAGCTAACGTATTTATATTTGCAGAAGTAGCACAAGTCAATGATGTTGTTGCACCACAATTGGTTTCAACAGTACCTGGCCTCAATTCATCTACAGCCTCAGCCAATGGAGTGATTACACTTACTTTCAACGAACGTGTAAAAGCCGGAACAGGTGATTTTACACTAAACGGAAAAACACTCAGTCCTGTATATGGCAATAAAACAGTTTCATTTGCGTATACCAATCTGGAATATGGCAAATCCTATACTTTTACAGTGGTGAATGGTGCTATTACCGACATGTCGGGCAATAAATATAGTGGAACCTCACTGGTATTTAGCACAATGACTCGTCCGCAGCCTATTGCAAAACTCTATGATGCTGTTGTAGCGAAAGATGGCTCCGGTGATTACACAACCATTCAGGCAGCTATTGATGCGGTACCTACCGGACGCACTTCGCCCTGGTTGATATTTGTCAAAAACGGTACTTACGACGAGTTGGTGCGCGTGCCCGACACAAAACCATTTATAAATCTGATTGGTCAGGATGTTGAAAAAACCATTATCACTTTTGCCATCAACTGTAGTGCAAGCGCAACTGATACTGGTTGGGATTATAACAAAGGTTTATGGGGAATGAGCGATTGCGCTGTTGTAGTTGTGGCGGCACATGATTTTTATGCCGAAAACATTTCGTTTATCAACCGCTACGGTGTACAGTTTCAAAACGGCCCAATGGCATTGGCTATGCGCTCTAACAATGACCGCTTTGCCTTCAACAGCTGTAAGTTCCGTTCATTTCAGGACACCTGGTATACCACATCAAAAAACGCCAGTGACCGTCACTTTGCCAACAATTGCTACATTGAAGGAGCTGTTGACTATATTTACGGAGGTGGAGATGTATTCTTCGACAAATGTACCATGTACAATATGAGAAGCGGTGCAGTTGTAACCGCACCAAGTCATGCTACAGGCACAAAATACGGCTATGTATTTAATAGCTGTACAGTGGATGGTAATGCAGCAGCTGCCGATGGTAATCTGAAACTGGGTCGGCCATGGCAAAATGCTCCAATATCACAGTACGTAAATACTACCATGAAAATACTACCTGCTCCCGAAGGTTGGACTGATATGGGTGTGATTCCAAAACGTTTTGCCGAATACAACAGTATGGATTCAAAAGGTAATCCAATTGATCTTTCTAGCCGTCGTACTTATTTTAAAACTTCGGCCGGGGTATATACCTACGGATTGCAACCTGTACTAACTCAAGCCGAAGCAGCGCAATTGACCTACGAGAATATGATGACCGGAACCGACAACTGGAATCCAAGGGCTTATTATGAGCCAGTAGCTAAACCATCGAATCTTACTATTGCCAGCAATACACTTACATGGACAGCTTCGGATTATGCAATTAACTATGTAGTTATCAGAGACACAGTTGTGATTGGGTTTACCAAAGATCATTCGTATGTAGACAATACTTCTGTTATCGGAAAAAGTTATAATTACCTAGTAAAAGCTGCCAATGAATACGGAAGCTTAAGTAGTGCATCAAACATTGTTACTTATCTTAATACAGGATTAAATGAGTTTGCAGAGAACAAACCTGAAATTTCAGTTCTGAATTCGTGCTTAATTATCAAAGAATTATCTGCGAATACGACTATCAGTCTTGTGTCTGTAGATGGAAGAACAATAATCTCAGAAAGCAAATGTTCTGAAACTTTTTCTAAATATCTGCCTCAACTAAAAGGGATATATATTTTGAGTCTGAACAGAAAATCATACAAAGTAATTTTCTAAATAAATAACTGAAATGCAGGTGGTATCTATAATGCCACCTGCATTTTTATTTGTATGTTTGCAACTTAATTTATTACTTTGCTGAACTTTAGATCAAATCACAACAAGTACAATCCGTAAAAACAATGAAAAATATCATAAGAAAAGGAAATCTAATTTTAGCCATCTTGCTATTATGCTTTTCACAGGCATCATTAAATGCAACTACTGTGCTTAACGACACCTGGAGTAATGTCGTGAATGGAAAATCCAGCGATCAGACAACCGCTTGGTGGAGTTCAGATGAAGCCATTCGGATAACTAATAATGTATTATTATACCAGAAAGACTGTGGTGGTTGGACCAAAAACATCAACATGCAACTAGTACTTACCGATGCCCAGAAGACCGCACTAATAGCTGACAAGCCGAAGAATACTGAAGCTACGATTGATAACAGCGCTTGTTTGTACGAATTGTTATATTTATCGAAAGTGTATAAAGCTATTAGTAGTGATTCTTTAAAGAACGTCATTAAAACTTCCTTCATCAAGGGAATTCTTTATTACCTGAAAGCGCAATATGCCAACGGTGGTTGGCCACAGTTTTACCCATTAAAATCGGGATATTATACGCACATTACCTATAACGACAATGCAATGGTTAATGTTATGAATAATTTAAAACATATTTATCTGAAAGATACGTATTACTCCATTACGCTTTCCGACAGCATTGTCAACGCCGCTAAGATTGCATTTGATAAAGGGGTAAATTGTATTCTGAAAACCCAGTACATACAAAAATTCAAACTGACCACATGGTGTGCACAACACGATGAAAAAACCTTGCTTCCAGCAAACGCACGCGCTTACGAACTGGCTTCGCTCAGCGGTGCCGAATCAGCTAATATTATCAAGTTGCTGATGGGACTTAGCATTCAGTCTAAAGAAATCAAGAGAGCAATATATAGCTCTGTAGCATGGTATGATGGCGTTAGAATCAAAGGGCAACGCCTTGAAAGTTTCACCAACTCAGATGGATTGAGCGATAAACGGGTGGTAGTGGATGTCACAGCTTCCGATATGTGGGCGAGATTCTATACACTTACCGACAATCGACCTTTCTTTTGCGACAGGGATGGTATAATGAAATTCTCACTTGCCGAAATTGGTTACGAAAGACGAAATGGATATAGCTGGTATAACACATCGGGAAATGACGTGATGGCAGCATACAATACCTGGCTTCCTAAATATGGTACAACTATACTCGCAAGCCCTCTACCCAATGCAAGCTTTCTAAATACTGATACAATTCCGTTAATGGCCTTTGCCAATAAAACGACCGGCAGCACATTGAAAAAATTCGATCTGATAATTGACAATCAAACTTCTCAATCGGTTACATCGTACACTATGAATACTCCAATTACAGGTCTGAAAGCCGGTTCGCATACCATTATTGTGAAATCAGAATTTGCAAATGGTGTTATTGAATCAGATACATGTACCGTTAATATTACCGGTACAAGCGCTACTACTACATTATACGATAGTGATAATAAATTGGTTTGTTATCCGAATCCTTCAGCTAACGGTTTTACAATTGATATGCAGGGAACTGAGATGGTAAGTGTTCAAATTTTTAATTTACAGGGACAACAGATGCTTAGTGCAAAGCCTTTTCAGACAAAACTTTTCATCAGTAAAAACACTGTAAACTCAGGCGTTTACTTCGTTCAGGTAAGGGATGTAAACAATAATTTATCTACCCGGAAAATAATCGTTGAGCCCTAAAATATAACTCAACATGAAAGGGAGTTGATATGAGTTAAATTGTATCAACTCTTTTTTTTATTTTCTAATTCAAGGTTTTTGTATCAGAAAAACACTCATAAAATCTTCCATTTATCAGCATTTACACATCAATTATCAGATAATAGACACGCAAGATAGTTATTGTCGATACTTTTGTTTAAGAAATTAAGCACAATCAAACATGAATATCAAGAACTCACTTTTATTAGCACTCCTCCTTCTCTCATCTGCCATTTTTGCGACCAACAAAGTTCCGAAAGCCGACTATATTGTAGCTCTTGATGGCACAGGTAATTATCAAAAAATTCAGGATGCAATAGATGCAGTAAAACCTAACCAATCTACAACGACGATTATTTTTATTAAAAATGGGCTATACAACACCGAAAAACTTTTTGTTCCAGAAGACAAACAGAATATCAGACTTATTGGCGAAAGTCGCGATAGGACAATTATCAGCTACCATATTTTCGACTGCAAAGATGGCTTAAACAATAAATGTCCGGCGGAGGATGTAGCTAAATGGACAGGACTTACCATTCGCACATCTGCCACTCTAACAGTTTATGGCAATGGCTTCAGAGCCGAAAACATTACGTTTCAAAACACTGCGGGGCCTGTAGGTCAAGCCTTGGCTATAACTATTTGCTCGGATAAAAACGTTTTTATCAACTGCGCATTTCTGGGTTATCAGGACACCATTTATTTGTGGCCGGCTAATAAGCGGAGCTATTTCCAAAATTGTCTTGTACTTGGTCGGACGGATTATATTTATGGTGCCGGTATTGCTTTTTTTGATGCTTGCGAGATAAGAAGCTTCGGTGGCGGTTGGATCACAGCTCCTTCAACACCGAAAGAACAGGCGTACGGTTACGTTTTCAATAAATGTAAGTTAACCTATGCCCTGAATAGTCCCGGTAAGGGTGACGACAATGCCAGAGTTAGTTTAGGGCGACCATGGCACAATTACCCGAAGGTAGCCTGGATTGGTTGTGAGATGTGTAAGGAAATTCATCCTCAGGGTTGGCCTACAACCTGGCGCATGGAATATGCAGCCACCAGCTCCGATTTACATTTGTACGAATACAAAAATACCGGTGAAGGTGCTAACATGGGAAACCGTTCAAGATGGGCCGGAATACGCGCCCTGTCCGATGACGAAGCCAAAGAATACACACTACCAAAAGTGCTTTCAGGAAACGACAATTGGAATCCTTTCAAGAAATAAAACCCCATAATTTAACAGACATATTATGCTCAAAAGAATTTTAGTAGCCTTTACCTTATCGTTGATAGTGCTCCCTATTTTTTCTCAAAACGACCTGAAGCTTTGGTATAATAAGCCTTCTCATGCATGGACCGATGCACTTCCACTCGGTAATGGACGACTCGGTGCCATGGTATATGGCATTCCACAGTCAGACACTATCCAGATAAATGAGGATACTTTTTGGTCGGGAAGCCCGTATCAGAATGTGAATCCGGAAGCAAAGACGGCTCTGAAAACCATTCAGAAACTTATCGATGAAGGAAGCTATGTAGAAGCACAAAAACTGGCATTGGCTAAAATTATTGCTGATAAAAATATCACTTCACACGGTCAGGTGTACGAGTCAATTGGTAATCTTGTACTTAAATTTCCGGGGCATGAAAACTACAGCAATTTCTACCGCGATCTGGATTTGAATACGGCAATTGCCAGCGTAAAATACACAGTTGATGGCGTAGAATATACCCGCGAAACATTTACCTCCATTGCTGACCAGTTGATTATTATCCGACTTACTGCCAATAAAAGTGGCAAAATCAGCTTCAATACATCATTTGCCGGACCATTAAAGAAAAACAGAGTGACTGTCAGAAGCTTTATTGCTGACCCCAACGCACAAATTCTTACTGTTACCGGAAGATGCACCAAAGAGAAAGAAGAAAATATCCCGAATCGTCTGAATTTCAATACGCAAATCAAAATCGTTGCAGAGGGCGGTAAACAAACATCTGACAGTTCCAATCTGACAGTTGCCAATGCTGATGCAGCCACCATCTATATTTCTGTTGCTACAAATTTTGTCAATTACAAAGATATTTCGGGCAATGCAGAGAAGCGCGCAAAAGATTATCTGAATAAATTCGCGAAAAGCTACGAAGTGGCCAAAGCAGACCACATATCAGCTTATCAAAAACAGTTTAACCGGATGCAACTTTATTTAGGTAAAACTGAACAATCGGTCAAACCAACCGATCAGCGTATCGACGAATTTTCAACTAAAAATGATCCTTCGTTGGCAGCCATGTATTTTCAGTTTGGACGCTATCTGCTCATTTCGTCTTCGCAACCCGGCACACAACCTGCCAATTTACAAGGGATCTGGAATCCGGATGCTGGTCAATATCCGGCCTGGGATAGTAAATACACTACCAATATCAATGTGGAAATGAACTATTGGCCGGCCGAAGTAACCAACCTGAGCGAGTGCCACGATCCATTTATTCAGTTGATAAAAGACGTAAGTGAGACAGGTAAAGAAACAGCATCAGTTATGTATGGAGCCAAAGGATGGGCATTGCATCATAACACTGATATTTGGCGTTCCACCGGAGCTGTGGATAAAACTGCCGGCGTATGGCCAACCTGTAACGCCTGGTTTTGCTCCCATTTATGGGAGAAATACCTCTATTCGGGCGACAAGGATTATCTAAAAGAAATTTATCCGATATTGAAAGGTGCAGCTGAGTTTTACACAGATTTTCTGGTAAAAGACACTAAAACTGGCTATATGGTCGTGTCACCTTCTGTTTCGCCCGAAAACACGCCCGGTACATGGTCATACGAAGACAAAAAAGCAGATGGAACGCTTATTAAAGAAAGAGCTTGTTTCTTTGCCGGTGTAACCATGGACAATCAAATGGTTTTCGATCTGCTTTCAAATACTATTGAAGCAGCTAAGGCTTTAAATCTTGACTCAGAATTTGCTAATAGCTTAAATACATTGCGTTACCAATTACCCCCAATGCAAATTGGAAAATACACCCAATTGCAGGAATGGTTGGAAGACTGGGATCGTAAAGAGTCGGGACATCGACACGTTTCTCACCTGTGGGGCATGTTTCCGGGACGTGAAATTTCACCTTACACCAATCCGCAATTATTCGAAGCAGCCCGTAATTCATTGATTGGTCGGGGTGATGCCAGCCGTGGTTGGTCGATGGGTTGGAAAGTGTGTTTGTGGGCACGCTTTCTGGATGGAAATCACGCCTATACATTGGTCAAAAATCAGTTGAAACTAAAACCAGCCACCGTAACTATCAAGGACGAAAACGGAGGAACCTATGCCAATATGTTCGACGCTCATCCGCCGTTTCAGATTGATGGAAACTTCGGTTGCGCTGCCGGAATTGCCGAAATGTTGATGCAAAGTCACGATGGTGCTGTGGCACTGTTGCCTGCAATACCCGATGTGTGGGCTACAGGTTCGGTGAAAGGACTCCGCGCACGCGGTGGTTTCGAAATTGTGTCTATGGATTGGAAAGATGGCAAAGTGATGTCGGTAACCATCAAATCAACCATTGGTGGAAACCTGAGGTTGAGAAGTTATTCCAAACTAACAGGGAACAATATTACAGTTGCAAAAGGCGAAAATAGCAATCCACTTTTCAGCCGTCAAAACATTGCGAAACCAACAGTTTCATCGTTGGCCTCATTTACTGGTACAGAATTAAAATCAACCTTTGAATACGATGTGCCAACTGTTGCAGGACAAATTTATTCTTTTACCTTTTTGAAATAATGCGAATCAAATATAGAAATTTGAAATGAAAAATCATAGACAATCCTTAAGATTATTGGCTGTAAATGTTTTACTAGCATTATCAATATTTATCTCATTTACTCAGGCCGAAGTTCTTGCTTTCCCGGGAGCTCAGGGTTTTGGAAAATATACTACCGGTGGGCGGGGTGGAAAAGTTATTTACGTCACATCATTGGCCGATACAAATACTCCGGGTACGCTTCGTTGGGCGGTTAACCAAACCGGTTCACGTATCATTATGTTCGAGCTCTCCG
>Ga0302215_10001351_pt1 | contig 17617 bp, 8 predicted proteins | sample II_Fen_N3_1_FD_194580 | JGI IMG/M metagenome (GOLD analysis project Ga0302215, IMG submission 194580) | Peat permafrost microbial communities from Stordalen Mire near Abisko, Sweden - II_Fen_N3_1 | ecosystem: Environmental > Terrestrial > Soil > Wetlands > Permafrost | place: Sweden: Abisko...
GTGTCGGGTATCATTAGACTAAACTCAAGATTGGTTATGGGGTCAAACATTACTGTTGCAGGACAAACTGCTCCAGGGAAAGGGATTTGTTTCCGTGCCGCTCCGGTAGGTGTAAGCAACGATTGTGTTTGTCGTTTCGTGCGTTTACGCTTAGGCGGTGGCCCTACTTATGATGGAATGGGTATGGCGGGTGTGAATAACGGTATAGTAGATCACTGCTCCATAGGTTGGACAATTGACGAAGCTTTTAGCTCGCGTAATGCCAAGAATATTACCCTACAACGCACATTGATTTCGGAGGCATTGAATGTGGCCGGGCATCAGAACTATCCAGCCGGAACAGAGCATGGTTATGCCGGAAGTATTGGCGGTAACTGTGGATCATTCCACCACAACTTGTTGGCACACAACGAAGGTCGTAACTGGAGTATGGCTGGAGGATTGGACGGAAATGGATATTATGCCGGAAAATTGGATATATTTAATACGGTGGTGTACAATTGGGGTGGACGGGCCACTGATGGAGGCGTAAATCAAGGGAATTTTGTCAATAATTATTATAAAAAAGGACTATCTTCCACACAACCCATTATGCTTAAAGCCGATTTAGAAGGCACCGGTAAAGGTTCTCAAAGTTATTATTTTAAGGGAAATATAGAGGAAAATACAAATGGTACAATCTCCTGTAATGGTATTGATAATACCTGTGGACGATCATATACTACTTCGAATGGACAGGTTGTTGATTGGAGTGTTTTTGTTGATCAACCATATTTTCCATCCTATGCAACCATAGAATCAGCTACGGATGCTTATAAGTCAGTTCTTTCAGATGTAGGTTGTACAATGCCGGTGTTTGATAACCATGATAAACGAATAGTAAAAGAAACGCAGAAAGGGACGTATACTTATGTGGGGAGTGTGTCTGGAAAAAAAGGACTGATTGATAATGAAGCCGATGCAGGAGGTTATGAAGACTATGGTTCGGAGGTGCGTTCGGCCAGCTTTGATACAGACGGTGACGGCTTACCCGATTGGTGGGAAAATCTGTACGGATCCAATTCAAAATCGGCAGTAAATGACTTTTCAGACTCTAACGCAGATCCGGATAAAGATGGATATACCGCTTTGGAGGATTACCTGGAGTGGCTGTCGGTGCCGCATTATAATATAGCAACAACAACCACGAAAGACACGATAAATTTACTAAGCTTATCGGTTGGGTATACCAAAACACCAGTCTATTCACTGGTTAACAGCATTAGCGGTATAAATGTGGTATTTAAAGACAGCAATGCCATTGTTACAGCTCCAACAGCTGCAAAAGGTATTTATTACTTGTATCTGAAGGTAACCGATTCAGAAGGTTCCATGATAACCAGAAAAGTGGGTGTTTGTGTTGGTGTTTCAGAAGCAACGGCTGTTGATGATGTGGAAGAAGCTGATAATGCTATCGAAATCTATCCTACGCTATTCGAAAATCAGCTTAATGTGACAACAACTAATATCGATTCAAAAGCTGTTGTTGTAAAACTTGAAAATTTGCTTGGTCAAGTGGTTTTGCAGAAGAGGTATGATTTGCAATCTGGAACAAATAATATAACACTGAATTGTCCTGCCTCATTGACTCAGCAACTTTATATAGTAGAAGTTATAGATGCAGTAAATGGGAAAAAACTGAGTCATAAAAAAGTTGTAAAGAAGTAATTGGTATCCAATATCCAAATGGTATAGGTTTTATATAGACGTATTTAGTGGACTCCATGTTTGTGTAAAGTTGTATAAAAAGCTAATCTATCCGATTACAAACAACAAATTGAGCTGACTGATGCATCGACTAATATGAAAAGAAACAATACGGTAGGAGTATCTGTGAATACGGCATGTATTGTAAAAGTAGATTATGATAAGGCTAGCCTAAGTCTTATAATGATTAAGTAAGCTGTTTGTTTTGCAATTCTCTATGTTCTTTGTTACTTTTGTGGGAGGTGGAAATCCGGCAAAAGTGACAAAGAACATTCTGTGTTTTTTCAGTTCAATAATTAATCCCAAACTAATGAGAAAAACTTCCAATATTTTTCGACTTGCTCTTGTGTTGGCTTTTGCCATAGTTTGCATGAGTTCTACGCCTACAGTTTATTTTGTGGGCGATTCCACCATGGCCGATTACGATCCGGCTGTATATCCCAGCCAGCGTGGGTGGGGACAAATGTTCCGTAACTTTCTGATAGGTGATATCAACTTTGTAAACTCGGCTCGCAATGGTCGTAGCTCCCGTAGCTTTTACACGGGTGCCGATAGCCTGTGGGCAGGTGTGCGTACCAAGCTCAAAGCGGGCGATTATGTCTTTATTCAGTTTGCTCACAACGACGAAAAGTTCGCCGGACTCTCCGATACAGCCAAACTGGGAATTGGGACTGCTCCCTGGGGCGATTATCAGGACTATCTGCGCCGCTATGTCAACGAGTCGCGCAAGCTGGGAGCCACTCCCATTCTGCTTACGTCCATTGTGCGCAACTATTTTGCGGGCGACAGTATCACGTTTAAGGGGCGTCATAACCTGGCAACGGATGACTCCACGCTTAACTACGTGCGCGCAATGAAAGCCGTTGCCCGCCAGTTGGCTGTGCCACTTATCGACCACACGGCTCTTACCCGCAAGTATGCCGAAGGCCTTGGGTCTGCTGCTTCAACGTCTATTATCTATCTGTCGGGCGATCAGACTCACCTCAATGTCACCGGGGCTACCATTTATGCCCAGTTGGCTGTGCAGGAAATGCTTAAGCAGAATATTCTTACGGCCAATCTCAACGCGTCACCCAATCTCATTATTACGCCTACGGAGCTCGACTTTGGCAATAGCTATATCGGCGCTTTTTCTAGTGCTAAGGTGTCGGTTTCGGGCTTGAGCCTTACGCCGGCAGCGGGTAACGTAACTGTTACTGCACCTGCCGGGTTTCAGGTAGGCCTTTCGTCGTCCGGAAGCTTTGCTTCAACACTCCGGATTGCATACACCGGCGGTAACCTGAGTGCAACCGACATATATGTGCATTTTCAACCCACTGCGGAGAAAACTTATCTCGATTCGCTGGCTGTTTCCTACGGTTCGGTGACCAAAATGATTGCGCTGAAAGGGATCGGACTCTCAATGAATGCCGGAGTGGATGCTACTGTCAATTTCCCGATGTCGGCCAATGCTACGGCTACTGTTTCGGGACCTGTTGTTGCGCTGGACGAAAGTTGGGTGGGTACTTATGCCAAGAGCTATGCCAGTATTGCCACCTGGCCAACGTCAGTTAGTGCTGTCAATGTTCAGCGCAATAGTATTACCACCGATGCATGGCCTGCCGGCGAAATTGATATAAATACCACACGTTATATTCAGTTTGCCGTAAAACCCAATGCCGCAACAAAATTTACGGTCGACTCTATCGGGCTGTATGCCGGTGCTGCCGGAGGTAGCGGACTCCGTTTTCGGATAATGTATGCCAAAAACGCCGCTTTTAGTAATGCCGTAGCACTCGAAGATAAAACGTCCAACGCCAGTAACACCATGGTGGCCTTATCCTACAAGCCTATGATTCAGGTAGCCGACTCCGAAGGCTTTTACCTGCGCTTTTATCCTTGGTACAACGGTGCTGCTTCGCTCAAATACCTCTGTCTGTCCAATCTGACTATCAAAGGTCGTGTCAGCACAGTGCCTAACGCTATCAATCAGGTTTGTGCAGATGTGTTTCGGGTCTATCCTAATCCTTCGAAAGGTATTTTCTTTCTTCAGAATGAATCTGAAGGGACCCTGGTGCAGGTTTTCTCTGTTTCGGGCGTATTCATTCGCCAGTTTCAACTGAATGATAAAGCCCGGCAAATCAATTTGTCGGACTGTGAAAATGGTATATATATGCTCAAATTCAAAACTCCCAATCAGACCGGGACTTGTATGTTGATTAAAAATTAAGCAATAATGTGTTGATTGCTAATGTACTAATTGTTGGTTGAGAAGGTTTCGCAGAAATGCGGAACCTTTTTTTTGATCTTTGCCTTTGTTCTTCCCTTTTCTTTACGGGTACGGCATATAACTCAAAGTGAAATGTCTATACCATTTCTCCTTTATGTTTTTAACTTATTAATCTGTTCAACCTTATTTCAACAGACCAAATGAGAAAAAACGTAATATTTAACAGAAATATTAGAAAAACCAAGATATTTAACAGAAATATTAGAAAAATATTAGAAAAAAATGAGAAAAATATTAGAGTCCGTCAAAACTACTATCTATATTTTTGTTGCGATCTTTATGGAAGATGGTAAAAATGCAAATAGATGAATATTTAGAAGCATTCTACCACTCGTTTTTCACTGTCATTTTGACGTAAATCAACCTGAAAAATTGACTGTATATATGGATGCCAATAGGTGGCTTTGTAATGATCTTATTTTCTGAGACTTAAAAAATTTAGTTAATCGGGATGTATATAAAATAAATATTGCTAAACACTTGATTGACTAATTTATATCCCGTTACTTTGTTGGGATTTCAGGTTAAACTAACGGGCAATATAGATTCCAATAAATTCCATATAAAATACACATTATTCTACCTGGAGCAGGGTATAGGTTGGACGGTAGATCGACGGTAGATGGACGGTAGATGAGCGAAGGATGAACAGGCTAAAATTATTCTTTTTTTTACCAACATAATTATTAATTATTAAAAGTTTACGAAAATGGGAGTATCTAAAAACAATCTTGCAATTGAAGGCCTAAGTGGTCAAGTTGGAAATTTGGTTTTTCGTCGCCGCAAGGCAGATGGAAAAGTATTTGTATCCGTTCATCCTGCAGAGCACGAAGGGGTACCTAGTGAAGCGGTGCAAAAAGTAAATGTGAAGTTTCAGGAAGCAGTTATTTATGGCAAGTCGGCTATATCCGATCCAGCTATAAAAGCCCTTTACACTGAAAAAGCATCTGCTGGTCAGTCGGCCTATAATGTAGCAGTAGCTGATTATTTTTCAGCACCGGACATCAAAGAGGTTGACTTGAGTGCTTATACCGGAGCTGTTGGAAGTACTATCAAAATTAAAGCAATTGACGATTTTAAAGTTGCTAAGGTATTTGTTCGGATTGCCACTACCGATGGCAGTTTAATTGAAGAAGGTAATGCCGTGTTGCAAGCTGATGGACTGTACTGGTTGTATACTGCTACGCAGTTGAATAACAGCCCTGCCGGAGATAAAATAACGGTAACGGCTTGGGATTTGCCCAACAACAGTGCGGTAAAGGAAAAAGTACTGTAGGATTAAATTTGTAAACCTACATCTGGATTAAAAACTACTACGCTCCGATTGTGTGATGCATACGGATGTAGTGGTTTTTATTTATAGTAACTATCCGAGTATTTCCAAGCTCATACTACTCAAAACTGAAAATTTTTAAGCGCTTTTATAACTAAAATTTTAATATCTGAATAAAATAACTTAATTTTGTAGAAATATTGACATAAATAAAAGTATGGATTATCTACACAAATTTAAATTCCATCTTCTCTTCTTGCTTTTTATGGCAGTATCAATGTCAGGGTTTTCTCTACAAATTGTAAGCTACGCTTATGATTCTGCAGGAAATCATTAACCTGCAAAATGCTGACGGATATCAGCAGCTTTATAAACAAGTATAGTAGGATACAAGCAGGTGAAAAGGCTACTGAATTTTAAATAATAAAAGATTTAATTGTCAATAAGTAATCAGTTCAAGTAAATTACTAATTAATTATATTGAAAAATCATCAAATAAAATATTAATCACTTAAAACAAAAATGTATATGAAAAAGTATTTCCTCTATTGCTTTCTTTTCCTTTCAATAACAGCTGTATCTGCACAGATTCAAATACCAGAAGGATATGTTCCCGGAAACCGAACTATGTCTGCCTCATTAGAAAAGAATATCCTGTTTAATGCTACATCCAGATACACTGTTACACTGACCGGGAAGCAGGGTTTTGATAGCAATGAACTGTCAAAACTATTCGATGGAAATATGGATGTAAATTACACTTGGGGTGTACCAATAACTTCGGATGACCCGATGGTAATTGAAATAGACAACTTACCGGATATTCATACACAGGTAGGAGCATGGATTGGTTTTAGCACGCGATACTGGCCTGCAAAGAAATTCAAGATAGAAGGTTGGGACAGTTGGAGTGCTAATAATTGGGTCACCATTTCCGATGTTGATAATAATACAAACGAACAATATATCGTAAAAGCGCCATATTGCGCTATCACTAAACTAAAATTCACTTTTTACGATGGTTGTTCAACCTCAAGCCTTCCACATGGTCAGATGGGGCTTTCAGAAATTTATTTTATTCACCCAGAAGCTACTCAAGCTTATGATGGATTATTGCTTAAATGCAATGCTTTATTGGGTAATATAGGTATTGGAACAACAAGTCCAGAACAACAGTTAACTGTTGATACGAAACAAGCTAATAGCAATGCAGGTGTCCCTGCTAAATCAGGAACCATTCAAAATGGAATAATGCGACTTCAAGTGAATGGTAATTCTAGGGGAGAGGCATTAGACTTCGGAATGAATGTTTTGCCAAGTTATGCTTGGATACAAGCAACAGATAAAGATAATTTAGAAAAAAATTATGACTTATCTTTAAATCCTAATGGGGGTAATGTGGGTATTGGAACAGGAGTACCTGGAGCTACATTAGATGTAGCAGGGGATGCAAGATTTCAAAACACAACATCGATTGAAGGTTCTGGAGATACTGGATCTCCACTACATTTAATTAATACATCTAAAACGGCTAATGGACAGGCCTACCGTTGGTCAATATTCAACATGACAGATAGCTACGGAAATTCACTTCAATTTTGGAATTATGATAAATTAGGAACTACATACCAAAAGGGCGGTATGTGGGGTAATGTTTTAACTCTCATGGATAATGGTAATGTTGGAATTGGAGCTGATTCAAAAAATATTAACGACAAACTTACTGTAAATGGAACTATTCACTGTAAAGAGGTAAAAGTTGATCTGACTGGTTTAGCCGATTACGTCTTCGACTCTAGCTATAAACTAATGCCCCTTACGCAAGTGGAGCAATACGTAAACACCAACAGCCATTTGCCGGAAATGCCTTCAGCCTCCGAAGTCAGTAAAAATGGACTAAGCATGGGCGAGATGCAAAACAAACTACTCCAAAAAGTAGAAGAGTTGACGCTGTATGTGATAGAGTTAAAGAAAACCAATGATGCTCAGGGCAAACGAATAGAACAACTAGAGAAAAATGGCAACAAGTAAGCATGTGTTTATGGTTAGTATCTGTATAGTAGTCCTAGTAGCCACACAGAAAGATTTGTAATATATATTGTTTAGATTTACTTATTTTACTGGAAATTTTAACTAATTTATCGGCTGTTTAATTCTTGATTAAAATTTTCATTTTGATTGATAATAACCACTATTTGCTTAATAATTAAAAATATACTACAAATGAATCTCATTAATATTTTATATAAATACAGAATTTATACTTATAAGAAGTTATCTGTAACTCTTTCTAAGTACTGCTTGATGCTGTTGTTATTACTATTTACAAACCTGTATACTAAGATTACTGCACAAAGTACTAAAGCCATGGTTAGTTATGATTATGATTATGCCGGAAATCGTGTGGCTCGGACAGTAGTTTTCGTATCTACGCGAGACGGAGTGAAACAGAGTAAAAATATCGATCCACAGCCGGTAAAAGAACAACTTGGAGAATTAGAAATTACCATTTATCCCAATCCTACCAAGGGTGTGCTGCAGGTTGTTGTTACAGGAATGAAACCGAATGATGCTTATATTCTGAACTTGTATGACTTGCGGGGGAAGCAACTTCTTTCAAAAGTTGGTCAACCGGATAAAGCTCTTTTGGATATAGCTTCGTATGCCTCTGGATCTTATATTCTGAGGGTGCAAGTAGGAAATAAAATCAAAGAGTTTAAAATTATCAAGCAATAAATCATTATCAATGGAATCTAAAAATGAATAGAGTTTATACTTAATAGAATACTTTATTTTATTATAACCTCATGATTTGATTTCCGTTCAACAGAAACTTTGATAAATAAAAATATATGAGTCGAATTATATTCTTTACAAAAAAACATATATACGCGCGTCTGCTGATGATCAGTTTGACGATGATAATTGGCTTGATGTCAATTAAAGCTCAGGATCCTCAGGAAGAATACATACTGCATGACGATCAAAGTGGAGCGACAAAAAACTATGTGGCACGCAACTCAGTAAGCATAACCAATGGTTTCCACTACAAAGCATCTTTAAACCAAAGCTTCAACGCTAAGATTAATGCTAAACTAGTATTTGCACCATCAGCATTTACTTATAAAACTGCTGCAGGTGTAGTTACTACAGATCCAAGTAAAGGTGCAATGGTTGGGACAATACCGGGACAATTTGCTGTTAGTCCATCTGGAGGTGCAACTTATAATATGCCAATTGAAGTGCCTGTAGGTATTAAGGGTATGCAGCCTAAAATTTCACTTGTTTATAATAGCCAAGGGAATAATGGGCTAGGAGGAGTTGGTGTTGATTTAAGCGGCTTGTCTGCCATTATTCGGGTTCCTCCAAGTTATTATTACGATGGGAAAGTAGCACCGATAATAACTCAGTACGACCAATCCTCCTGCTTTATGTTAGATGGTATGCGGTTATTGGGCTCGAATGGCAGCTATAAAACAGAAGTTGCCACTTATTCAGCAATATCAACTATAGGTACGTTAAATGCAACTGGGCAATCGTTTAAAGTCATAACGAAAGAGGGTCTGGTGATGGAATATGGAAATACAACCGATTCCAGAACTGTAGGTGGAAAGAGCCTTGTGATGGCTTGGTGTCTTAATAAAACGACTGATTTGAATGGAAATTACATTAATTATACCTACAAAACCGTTGATGGCAACACCTTAATTGATAAAATTGAGTATGGAAAAAACAACAATCAGGAAACAAATGTGCTTTGCAAGGTGAGTTTTGCATACAAAGAACGTACAGACAAAACAATAAGCTATCAGTACGGAGTTGCATATACACAAAGTCAGTGTCTGGACTATATATCAACCTCTGTAAACGGAACTTTACTTCGTAAATATACAATGGATTACGAAGTGAATGAATTGACTCATCTTAAAACGGTAACACTTACCACAGGCTCTGGTAAATCATTGGCTCCAACTGTATTTACATGGGGAGCTGCTGTAACCAATTTAATCAAAACAAAAAGTATAACTTTTAGCACCAATAGGGCTGAAAAAATATTTCAAGGGGATTTTAATGGCGACGGACGAACGGATGTTTTTACCATACCTGATAAATCCTCATATAGTTCGTCTGATAAATGGATATTGTATTTTGCTCAAACAGATGGTACGTTTAAGGAAATTCAAAATGGCTATTTATTTGCATCATTTATTCCATCAAATTCACGGGTAGTAGACATCAATGGAGATGGAAAAGATGATTTATTGTTATGTTATGAGAGTTCGGGGAATAGCATTTTTAAACATTATATATCAAACGGTGCAGGCTTTGATATAACTCAATATAATTTAACACCCGGATATAATGCTGAGATGCAAGTGGGTAATTTTGATGGAAATGGGTTTACGGATTGTGTGCTCTTAAGAACCACACCAAAAGCAAATAACAACACAGCCTATATTTATTCTGTACCGACTAGAAACGTAACTATAAATTATAAAGATTGTGAGTTTGTAGATGATCAATATTTTGGTAATTCAACCAAACCTATTGGCGGTGGTCTTGTTTATTCCTCCATTGCAACAAAGCCGCACTACTTACTGGATTATAATGGGGATGGAAAAACTGATATTATGGTTTTAAATGATAATGGCTGCGAAATATATAGTTGTTCAGCAGACGACGGTATGGATGGTAAATCATTGGACAAAATCTATTCGGGAACATTTCCTAAAAAAAGTGATGCTCCCAATCTAAAGTTTGCCGATGTAAACGGTGATGGGAAGACGGATATATTACTTACAAACAGTGAATTTACGAATGAAAAAGGTCACAATGAATCGGATCAAGATGGTAACTCTTACTATGTATGTGATAGTAAAACAAAAGAAACATATGTTACTACCTACTTCGCACAAGGTACTGAAACAAATGGCTTTCTGAAAAGTAATAAAGTTCAGATAAATTCTACTGATCTTCCAACTTGCGAATCATCAACAAAGGAACTTATCTTTTTGTCTGATTTTAATGGAGATGGAAAGATAGATGTTTTAGAAAGTTATGTGCCGGATTTTAGTCAATCTAAACTTCGACTGTTAGTCGGTGATGGTTTTGGATCATTCACTTTTAAGACTGATTTAGCGATACCAACACCACGTAATGAATCTGATTTTACTTTTGGCGATTTCAATGGCGATGGCATGGCCGATTGTCTGTTCAGAAATGCAGATAATACGGCTTACCAATTTATCAGCTTTTATGAAGGAGACCAAAAGCACCGTGTTGTTGCCATTACAGATGGTATGGGACAGGGCACGAATATATCATATACAACTTTAAACAAACAACTTACAACTTCACCTGTAGCAACAATCAATTATTATAGACCGAGGGTGACCCAGTTCCAGAACTCTTCGTTTTTAGTAGTCGATGCACATTGGCCCAATGGATATATTGGTCGTAAAACCACATATGAATATTACGGGGGAAATATCCATCGTGAAGGCAAAGGATTTCTGGGTTTTGATGTAACAGTGGCGAAAGATAACGACAAAAAAATCCAGCTACAGTCATTCAATACTCTTGATAGAACATTGTATCTTAGTAAAACATTGTACTTCATGTATCCGACATGTACAAAGACCTACAATTTGAGTGGAACAACTGAGCTATCGGAAAGCTCCTGGGTTTACAGTGCTATAGTGGACCTAAATAATGCATTATTGTATGAAAACCAGTTGACGAGTGAGACTCAAAAGGATTTACTAACAAAGCTTACAACCCAAAGTAGCTACAGCGACTATAGTTATGGTATACCACTTACTATTAAAATTCTATCAGGAGATATAAGAAAGACTATTTCAAGGCAAAATGGACAACGGTCAAACGGAGTAATAAGCTTTGTCAGAAGTTCACGTGAGTATACTCTATATCAACGGATGAATGGAACTACTGTCCTAGAATCTTCGCCTTCAACAGGTACTGATTATTCGTATGATAATAATGGTAATATGAGCTATACATACGATAATTATTCAAATAGAAATAATCGCATCTCAAATTCATATTTAAGCCCCGATGCTTTTGGTCATCCGACAGAATTAAAGTCTTCGATATATGATGTTCAGGATCAGAAAGACTACAACCGAACCACTACCCAGACTTATACAACTTCCGGTCGTTTCATCCTTTCGAAGACCAATTTACTGGGCGAAACAACTACCTACAACTGGGACGAGGTGCAGGGTGTACTGTTAAGTGAGACTTCCCGACTGGGTACAACAACCTATCTGTACGACGACTTTGGAAATCTTATCCAAACCACCTTGCCTAATGGGATAATCGCCGCTAAAACGGTTCAGTGGGCAACAACGGGTGACCCTGCTAAACCTGCTAAAGCTGTGATGTATCGATACGAAGAAACATCGGGTAGCGCACCCGTTAAAACATGGCTTGATAATCAGGGAAGGGTAATACTTACCGAAACTTATGGCTTGTATGATAACAAGAAGAAGAAACTGGTAGCATCGGAATATTATACGGATGGAAAACTATTAAAAATATCAGAACCTTATTTTGAAGGAACTAACAGTTCTGATATTTTATGGAATCAGTTTGAATATGACGATTATGGTAGAATAACCAAAGAAACAAAACCTTCCGGCAATGCTTATTCAACCACCTATGTGGAAAAAGTTACCACCAAAGAATCGCCGGGCGAAACTACAATTACTACCCTCAACGATGCAGGTCGCATTTCAAGCTCGAAGGTGAATGGAAAAACAGTAAGCTACGAGTATTACCCGAATGGATTAATGAAAACCTCTACCCCTGAAGGTGGTCAGCCCGTGAGTATGCGGTATAATCTGCAGGGAAAACGTATCAGGATTACCGATCCCGATGCCGGAACAATCCGCACCGAATACAACGCGTGGGGAGAACCGTATCTTGGACGCCAGCGAATACATGCTACCGGAGATAGTATAACTACCGAAAATTTTTACGACAAGGCTACCGGCTTGCTTCAAAGCATTGTGCGCAATGGCGAAACAACAGTATATGGGTACGACACTCAGCATCGCGTAAGTAGTATAGAGATAACAAACAAGCACAAGCAAAGCTTTGTGTACGACAACTGGGATCGTGTAACGTCTACTACTGAAGTTATCGGAGACAAAACTTTTACGACTTTGAGGTCGTATGATGATTTTGGACGAATATCTCGCGAAACTTTTCCGAGTGGATATTATACCGATAACAAATACGACAAATACAGTAATCTGATAGAGGTAAAAGACAGTAGAAACCACAATATCCGAACTTTGCTGGAGGAGAATGCGAAGGGACAAACGGTGCGGGTATCAAAAGGAGGAAAGGAAACCAGATATGGCTACAATGCATTAGGACTTACTACCAGCATAGTGGCCGACAATGTAATAAACCTGGGATATGGTTACGATGCAAATTTTAATCTGGACATACGTACCGAAACACACGACGGAGTAGAGTGGAAAGAGCAAATGCACTATGATCCGATTAACCGTCTGAGTAGCTGGACAGTTTATAAAGACGGCATAAGCAAGCAATCGTTTTCAATGTCGTACGATGATCAACAACAAAGCGTACTAGGAAATATCCTTACCAAATCCAGTATTATTAACAGTACGATGTTGTACGGTGGTCAAAAGCCCGACAATTATTCGCCGCCCTCTATAGTGCCTGGGCCTCACGCCATTAGTGGGATTAAAGATGTCATAAATTCAAATAATATTATCCCGACAAATAATTTATCGGTAACCTATACAGATTTTAAAAAAATAGCTACCCTGAGCGAGGGGAATAAGTATTACGAACTTACCTATGGGGTAGACGATGAGCGTCGCAAGTCGGTTTATGAAGTAGATGGTGATACGCAGTTGACCCGATATTATCAAGGTAGCTACGAACAGGAGGTGGACGCTGATGGTAATACCCGCGAAATTCATTATCTTAGCGGTGCCATTTATGTTGTAAACACTAGTGCTTCGGGTGCAACAACCGAGAATTTCTATTATAGCTATACCGATTTTCAGGGATCGCTGACAGCCCTCGTTAATGCGGATGATGGAACGATTGAACGTTATGCTTACGACCCATGGGGAGTACGCCGCGACCCGAACGACTGGACACTGAAAGACAGCCGTACATCGTGGATAGTAAACCGGGGTTACACAGGGCACGAGCACTTGGATGCCTTTGGCATTATTAATATGAACGGACGGGTGTACGACCCGGTAACGGCTCAGTTTTACAGTCCCGATCCGGCATTGGATGGCAGTAATTGGTTGAATTACAACCGTTATTTGTATTGCAACGGTAACCCGTATAAATATACCGACCCGAGTGGAAACAATCCGCTGTTGATAGCCATGGGCATAGGCGCTCTTGTAGGTGGTATTATCAACTGGTGGACACACGGTCATGAACTCTCATTGCGTGGTCTCGGCTATTTTGGCGCAGGTGCAGCAGTAGGAGCCTTGTCGGCATTAGGAGGAGCGGCAGGTGCAGGAGCCATTGCGGGTGCAAGCGGGCTTGCAGCCGGCGTGGGTGTTGGCGCATTTACCGGTGGAATTATCGGTACGGGTACATCCTTGTTGCTCAATGGTTCCAATAATCTACTAAGTGGTGGTAGTTTTGGCGACAACTTCGAGCAGAGTTTTTGGTCCGGTATGGCCAGCGGTGCCATAATGGGAGGTATCTCGGGCGGTATAGTTGGATACAATAATGCCTTGAAAGCAGGTAAAAATGTATGGTGGGGAGGAAAAAACAATGAAGGGGGATTTGGTATGAAAGGGGCTGCCCAATCATCATTAACAGAATCGCAAGTAAATAAAATTCGTGCAAGTGAAATCTATGCAAAAGAAACATCTGAGCAAGATAACAACTATAATTTCTTTTACAAACGAAAAGATATAGGTCTTAGATTTAGCGCAGAGCATATTGATGATGGAGGTGCAGGTGGAAATACAATTGTAATTAACGCACACGGTGCTCCTGATCATATAGAAGCTCCTACCGCAAGTGGTATAATGAAACCTCAGCAATTGCATGAATATCTTCTAGCTAACAATAAGTTATATCATGAGTCATATACAATGGGAACAATGATAACTGTGAGATTGGAAGCTTGCAGTACTGGTAGTGGTTTTGCTCAGATATTTTCAGGTTTTAACGAACATATGATTGTAGTTGCTCCCAACCATAATATACAAAATGTTCTTCTTATCTGGAATTATGTTGTATCTGAAGGTGAATCAAAAGGTCAATATCTAGAATTTTGGAGAGGTAAATAAATAAAATCAATATGGTAAGAAATTTTTTGTACTTAGTAATTATCCTTTTTCTAATTATTTCATGTAGTCGAACTAGAATTACTGACTCTGAATTAGTAGAAGCAAAAAGAGTTGTTGTAACATCACAAGATGCTGGCTCCTATGTTGATATCATGTTATATTACTCAAATGATCATCCTGAATTGTATATGGAACAACTTCCATACGACCTAATAATGTGTAATGCTAATAATGGCCCTTCTTGTTATAATTTTTACAAAAATTACCTTAAGATACGCAATTCTGGCAAATTTGATAAGGCATCAATAAGTAAATTAGACAAACCCGAACAAGATTTCCTCTTGCATATTTTAAGTAAAGGAGCATTACTAGAAGACGAGGATTGTAGAAGTTATTTATATTATTACTTTAAGAATGGAATAGTCGTAAAAAAGGATTCATTAAAAGCGGATAGTCTAAGTAAGTTTTTCCCTAAAGGATATTTTGATAAGATCAGACATCTATGATTTTCTTTGTTGAGCGTAGGTTGTTGGTATTGTTGTTCGGCCTTGGTCGTGGTTAGAAGGAAAGCTCCTGCTTTGTATATTAAAATATAATATGGAAAGCAGAGTTTTCCTTTTAGCAGCGACATAGGTTAGAGTCCAGTTCTTTAAAGATAACTCTCCATTTCATCTTTATTTACTACAAGGCAGACCATAAAAATCTTTTACCTGTTACATACCAAATTTTCCATTAAAAGATATATTATGTTGAGATTGAAAGTTTTTTTATTATTATGTGTGAGTACTTTGTTCCTTAATGCAACAAATAGAGATAAAGATGACTCCCAAAATTTAAAATTTAAGTTTGAAGTAATTAAACATTACCCTAACACTAATTATTATTTAGGGAAACTGACCTTCGAGAACAAAGGCAATACGCCTATTTCATTTTGGGAAAAAATCAATAATTATGAAGGTCTTTTGGGATTTACTACCGGAGGTTGGTGGTTTGTACATAATTCCAGCTATGATTGGTACTCAAAATTTAAGACTGAACTTCCCCCACAAAAAGATTATGAATCACCGGTGGTTGTTTTACCTCATAAAAAAGTTATAAAATATGTGTTATTTATTATTGGAAATAAAAAGGTATTTCTAAAACACTCAAAAAATCTTAGATTGTGTTTTACTTATTACGATTCAAAAAATAGATTTGTTTCTGATAGTCCACATCATGACATAATGAGTGACAATATTATTGATTACAATTGGTAAAAAGGCATAGACCCATCCTCGGGGATATGCAATAATCATTAAAAGAGGAAAGTTGGCGGCATGGTTAGCGGGATTTTAATCCTGCTAACTGTATTTCCCTGTTTCGTCCAAGTCTGTAGCTTTGCAGTCGGTGCATAGCGCAAGTCTGAGTGATACGGAGACTTGTGCTGGAATTGAAAATCAGCGAAGCTAAATCGGAGCAGTTTGTAACTGTGTTTTATATTCAGTTATAAACTGCTTTAGTTTTCAGTCCAAGTTACACTTCGCTAAACTTGAACTAGGCGCATTGCAGGATTCAATAGACTTGGACTAAGAGAGGGTTTCGCATTTCTGCGGAACCTTTTTGTTTTTCTACAGAATTGATAAATATCCACCTCTGTGAAATAGTGTTTTATAGAAGTTTGTTTTATTAGGTTAAATAGTTATATTTGTCGTCAATAAGACTTAGCAGATTGTTTGGCAAAAAAATCATCGACACAATTTTAGGCTAAGGTTTACCGTTATACAAAAAAACAAATTTTAGCTCCAGAATAAGTCTCATTGGTTACCTGCTTTGTTTGGTACACATTATAAATATCATTAATATGAAACGAATACTTTTTTTCTTTGTATGTGTCAGTTTATTGCTGATGAGCTGTAAGGATAAGTTATCTGATACAGAAGAATTAAATAGCTATGTAAATAATTGGATATATAGCAATATGAGTGATTTATACTATTGGAATACTACGTTACCGGTTTATAAAAGTAATACAGGTAGTCCGGCCGATTATTTTAAAAGCCTGAAATATAAAGACGACCGTTTCTCGGCTATATTCGAGAGCTATCAGGATATTTTAAATCAACTTAATGGAGTCAGTTCTGCTGAAATTGGGTTTGAATTTGAACTGTATCGTCAAGGCGCTGAAAACGTGGTGGGCGTAGTTTTGTATCCCAAGCGGGGTACTCCTGCCGAAAAGATGGGGATTAAACGTGGCGATATTTTTAGCAAAATCAATGGAGAGCAAATTACCATGAGTAATTATAAAACAGTGGTTAATTATATGTATGATGCTACGGCCAGTTCACAAATCACTTTTGCTACTTCAGCAAGTGGTACGTTAACTGAACTTACCCCTGTGACGGTGACAAAAGTGATGGACTATAAAGAAGATCCGGTTTATCTCGACACTATATACACTGTTCAGAATAAAAAAGTGGGCTATCTAATGTATAACTTCTTTACTAACGACATGGGTGATGGATCGTTGAAATACGACTTGGAACTGAATAATATTATCGGACAATTTAGTGCTCAGGGAGTGTCAGAATTGATTGTTGATTTGCGCTACAACCATGGTGGAGCCATATCATCTGCTATCCGTTTGGCCAGTATGCTTGTACCTAACCTCACTACCGACAAAGTATTTATATATACCGAGTACAATAAGATTCTTACTGACTATTTCAAAAGCACCGATTATACCAGTAAGTATACCGATAACCCGTTTGTGGATAACTTTGCAACAACCATTGATGTTACTTCACCTTCTGCCTCCTATCCAATACAAAACATAGGAAATAAACTTCAACGAATCTTTTTCCTTACAGGTACAGGTACTGCCTCGGCCAGCGAAATGGTTATAAATGGACTGAAGCCATTTTTGCCGGCTGTACTTGTTGGCGACACTACCGTTGGTAAAAATGTAGGTTCAACATTGGTAAACGATACTAAAAATACAAAGAACCAATGGGCTATGTTACC
>Ga0302215_10001353_pt1 | contig 17610 bp, 18 predicted proteins | sample II_Fen_N3_1_FD_194580 | JGI IMG/M metagenome (GOLD analysis project Ga0302215, IMG submission 194580) | Peat permafrost microbial communities from Stordalen Mire near Abisko, Sweden - II_Fen_N3_1 | ecosystem: Environmental > Terrestrial > Soil > Wetlands > Permafrost | place: Sweden: Abisko...
ATTTATTTTTCATTGCTCTAATAAAAGCTATGCAATCATCACCTTCAAGCTGTTTGAAAAATTGGTCAGCAGACTCATTAAAATCAACATTACACATTTGGTTATGTAGTTCTTCTGGCTGCATTATATCTTCAATATGGTCTGGGTGATATTCAAACATATGAATAATCATATAGCTTGTTCGACTAGTTTGAATTGGTATTCGCTTGTAATTTGTAAACGTTGTATCTTCCATAATTATTCATAGTTACTGGTGCAATTATTACATCGCATCATATTATCAACTCTTATTGATAGTTTATGTTTTTCTTCAATCAATTCGAATTTTCTTTTGTTTAATTGTTCGTCTGTCGAGTTTCCCCTTGAAATACTAATAGTATTTAGACCATTAACAGTAATGGTTTCTCCCCCTTTTCATATCATCAATCATTCTAATGGAAATTCCTAGAATTTCAATTTTGTTTTGCATATTTATTAAAAGCCTATTCATTTTAATAGTATAGATAATTAATAGTTAAAAATATCGTCACATAATGCAACCACTGGTCCAGCCCGACAGTATCAAAGAAATTACGAATTCTTTTTTTCTGCCATAAGAAACTTGTCGCTTTACTTGTAACAAAATCAATCATGGTGTGAGACACAAACATAATTGCAATGAATTCAAGTGAAGCTTGTGAATCAAATTCTCCAAACGTATCTATGAGTATTAAACCCATTGACACTGAATATACCGAAGTGTGAGCCAGCAATGGAAGTATTTTTTTACTTTTGTTGGTTGCCATCCAATCGGTCTGGAATATAAAATCACTAACCCAATGCGCTAATAACACATATATTATGATGTATACCGACATATTAATAGAATAAATAACTTATAGTTAAAAACAAACTAACTATATGCACCATTTGGTCTGTTGATATGATTGAGAAATAACCAAATTTGAATTCCTCTGTCTTAATCCTTAATGTTAATTTACTTGAGAAGTAATCAACCAGTAGATGAAATGCGAAAGTGAAAATCCAAAAGTTTATAATGAAAAACCAACTTTGAGTGGTTATTACGCCAAACGCAATTAATATCACCATTAAAGCTGTCATTACTGTTGTGTACTGAGATACGTGATGTATTACATTCACAAAATCTTTTCCTTTATCAACTATACTTTCGTTTGTCTGAAAAATGTAATCAGCCAGCCAGTGACCAATTATTACTATTACTATTACTGCTATTTCCATTTTTTTTGTTTTAAATTTATAATGCAAATGTACTACAAATGTTTTAATATTGCAAGTTCATTATCTTTTTTTAAGTTTTCACCTATTGATAAAAACCTATTGATGTCAGCAACCTCTTGGTCTACATATGGTGTAGGTGTGGTTTCTTTTAATACATAGGATGTAGGTGTGGTTTCTTCTAATATGCTTTCAAGTGAGTGTTTTAAATTTGAATGAACCTCATCTTCTTCGATATTCCTGTATTTTTCTGCATACCCATCAAACATATTTATTATTGTTTTTCTGGCTTTAGGCGAAATTGGCACATTTTGCGGAAAGTTATTTTTAATTATGTCAATAGATGTTTCATAAATAAAAATACGGATATTTAAAGGTAAATTTTTTATGTGCCTTTTGCCAGATTGTGGAGCTATCCTTAGGTCTGAATCTTTGTTTTTAGTAATTAAATTCCTGCATATTTTCACAGCTTCTTTTTCATAATCACTTCTGACTATGTAATCTTCTTTGTGCATATTTTTGTAATTTGAAATAGCTATTCTCTGAGCCCATCTTTTACCCCAATGACTAATTGCGAATTTAACTCTATCCCAAAATTTCCTTTCTGAAATTGGGAATAATTTTTGTTTTTCCATGATTTTATTTTTATATTGTTATACCGAAAACAAGAATCGTATTCTTAACTTGTGGATTACAACCTATAGTTATGTAAGCTGGGATAACTAATTTATCGCTAACATTTATATTTCTTTTGAATGTTGCTCCCATATTTACCACGTTTAAATTATTATCATACATTCCTTTATATGGCGTAATACCAACAAATAAATCAACTGGCTGTGTTCCTAATTGTAGTGAATATCCTATTTCAACATAAGTTGAATTATATATATCACCATAAACATAGGTTGCAACGAAAATGCTTAACGGTATTTTGTCGCTAACTTTATAAGCTAAAGTAATTTCGCCTTGATTTGATATGTAATAATGCATAAACATTATTGAGAATTGACTGATAGAATATTTACCGTACAAATCAATTTCATTATAATTATTTGAAACACCATAACTACCCCACGCTCCAATCTCTATATTTTTATAATTTAAATGTAATGATGGTTGAACATGAGAACTTTCACCACCTGTACTTTGTCCACGATACATATATCGACTAACTAAATCTGCATTGATGTTTACAGTCGCACTGTCCTGAGAAAATGTCTTGGAGCTGACTATTAATAGAAGTAATACTAAAAAGTATTTTATTTTTATCATAATTCACTATATTTAGTTGTTTTAACCTCGTCTGTGATTTCCATTCTTAATTCAATTTTCCTTTCATCCCACATATGATTAGAATCGTATGATGCTTTTTTAATTAACTCTTTATCAGAGCTTAGAAAAATACACCCAGCACTTCGTCTTTGAACACCTCTCGCTTTTAATTCAGATGGTATTCCAGTTACAATGTTACCGTCAATAGTAACGACAGTATATTCTTTTCCTTTAGTTTCCCTTGAAGAGTATTCCCACTCTCCTGTTTTTTTGCTTTTATACATGATTGTTAGTTTTAAAATTGTTGTTTTTTAATTACGATACAAAGATATGAAAAAAGGTTTGAATTACCAAACCTTTTCACTTTATTTAATGTTTTTATGATTTCATCAAATCAGCTTTGATTTTATTGACTAGTTCTAAATGCTGAGTACCGAATTTAGTCCAAGCAATACCAATTTCTTTTAAATCATATTTCTGAATTATTGTGCTATAATCGGTAACACCCTCTGGTCTACCAACAATATAAATAACATCAGCTAAACCAACTGCTAATTCTATGTCGTGTGTTGAAAAAATCACTGTGTTTAATTCATTACTTTCTGATATTAATTGAAAAGATTCTTTAACACTTTCAATATTACCAACATCTAACCCTGAAAATGGTTCGTCAAAAACCATAAAGTGCTTAGAAGTTAACAATTGTTCAATAATAGCAGTCCTTTGACGTTGACCACCAGATAATTCACAAGGATATTTATCTCTGTGCTCAGATAACCCCCATCTTATTAGTTGTTCGTCAATAATTTTCTTTTTTTCTTCTTTGGGTAGTTTCTTACGGACATCACACCTACTTAAAGCATACATCAAAATTTGATATACGGTTTTATGTCTGAATAGAGTGTATTTTTGGTCTACAAACCCAACACTTCCCTCAACAACTTCTTTAGCTGATTCAGGTTGATTGCTTTGTTCATTGTTTGTAATAAGAACTTTACCTGTCAGTGGTTTATACAAACCAGTTAATGCTTTGAATAGAGTAGATTTGCCTCTACCTGAGCGACCAACCACTGCAATTATTTGACCAGTTGAATCGACACCCTCTCTTACAACATCTTTTTCAAGCATGTTTACGTTTCTTAAAATAGGCTTCTCTGAACCATACCCAACAGATACATTATCGACACATAGTATCGTTTGTTTTAAATCGTATTTTTCCATGATTATATTTTTGAAAATCGGAAAGCTAATTGTCTTCCTTTGGTTAAACTGAAATCTAAAATAACTCCAATTGATAAAATTATAATTTGTAACGCAATAACTCTACCTTGATTTCCAAGTTTATCTGAGTTTTTAATTAAGAACCCTAAACCGCCAGCTGCTGCAAGCATACTCTCAACCGAAATAAGCATCATCCATACGATAGCTAAGTTCTGTCTAATACTTTCAATAACATAATCAAATCTACCTTTAATTATTACTTCCCATAGTGTTTCCCATCTACCGCAACCGAGTGTTCGGGCATGGTCAAATTCTTCCTCAGGAATGTCTTTAATTACTGCTAGAATTGAAGTCATAAAGAATGTACTCATGAAAACAACTAATACCCATACTTGTAATATACGTGCGTCATTTATCATGATAGCAAGATAAAAAGCAATACCCGCAAGTGGCAAATACCTAAATTTAGATAGTGTTTCAGAAACAGGAGCTAATGCGGGAATAGGAGAGAGATAACAAAACGTCAGAGATATAACAACAGATATTAGCACCGCCTGACCGCAAAGAGCTAATGAACTAACAATGTGTACAACAAGACCTTCTGACCATAATGTACCAAACCCAGCGAAAACTTGTGTAATTGTGGGGAATAAATGAGTCCCTTCACCTACACCGCTAATAACCCACAGCACTAGAATTGAGATTAACCATGTCAATCTAATTGTTGTTCCCGTAGAACCATTTATTTTGGTAAACGGCTTAAAAATGTTTTTTAAATTATCCATTTAAATTTTCTTTTTTTATTTTCCTACTCTATTCAATCGGTTTTTCGGTAACACCGTTCTGTTTTAATTTCGAATACAAAGATAAGTATAATTTTTGAACTATACAATAGATACAATATTAAAATTAGTTAATGTAATAAAAAAAGGAGTAATGATTAGATTACCCCTTTTTTGTTATTTATATTGTTAACCTTAGTTTAAGATACTAATTTCGCATCTACGATTGGCTGCCTGACCCTCTTTGGTGTTGTTATCACCAATTGGATTGGCTTCACCAAGACCATCTACTGTCTGGAAACGAACTTCTGGTATACCTTTACCTATAAGATATTGTTTTACCGAATTAGCACGTGCCTTAGACAGAGTAGCGTTTTCCTCTGCAACACCAATTGCATCTGTATAACCAGTTATCTTAACTTTAGTATTTTCAGCATTAATAAGCAAGTTGTATATCGTTTCTAAATCTTTGGTTGAGCCATTGATTTGAGCAGAGGCAGTTTTGAAATTAATTTGCCATTCACCCTTAGCGATAACACCAGTCTTTTCTTTAGTATAGTCAGTCTTAGCAACAACACCAGCATCAACATCATTGATTGATTTCAAGAAGTAAAGGTTTACTGCATCGTTGTAAGGAACAACACCACTTTTAACCGATTCATTAAAACCACATGGGTTCAATTCTACCAAGTATTTAGATATTTGTTCGTATACTGTTTTATAACGGTTTGTACCATCGGTAATACCGTAGTATTGCATTGCATCAGCATAATTTAAAACTCTAGAGCCACCGATATGATATTCAACACCATCTTTGGTTTTTGTAATACCTTTGAAAAGGTCGTACCAATATTTAGGAGTTTCTAAGTTATAAGTTTTAGATACAGCTTGAGAAGCAAATACAGCCCAATCATCATATTGTTTAATTTGATTACAAGCAGTAAACGAATTTTTCAATAAAGCGATAACCAATTTATCATGTTGAACAGCCCATTCTTTTACAACAACAATAGTTGTAGCCATTTGGTTTGTAAATTCTTTCGTTGAGATAACATCGACATATCCACTCAAAGCATCGAAAGCAATCTTATCCCCTGGAGTCCAAGTAGTTGCACCGCTAATTTTAATGTTAACCGTTTTACCTGTTAGTTTACCATCTTTCACTTCTTTCAAAGGAAGAGTAAAACCACTCGTTTGAGATTTAATAAGTTCTTTCACTGAATTGATATAATCATCATTTTCAGATGGAGTAAAGTTTACAGCGTTAGCATCGTATGTTTTAACATCAGGATTAACTGGAATGTTATTAGCAAAAGCAAAGTTTACTGCTACTACCCAATCACCATCACCTACTACTGAGGATATTAAAGAACCACGCATTAACTGAGGGTTTGTTTTCCAAGCAGCTGGTCCGATTAATTTATCTTCACCATCTGACATTCCGATTGCTCCGATAGCCTGTACGTGATATTTACCCTTACCGAATTTGTCATCTAATGATTGCTGTGTAGTTGCAATGTAGAAAGGCACACCATCACCCATGATTGATACAGCGAATGCTGATTTTTCAGATTTAGGATATTCAACACCCTTAGCGAATTCCTCAACGAATTTAAGCTGCATATTACGTAAATCTGATACACCATCCAAACGGACGATTTCAAGATTCATTTCTGATGCTTCATTCAAAGAGTTTTTAGTTGTACGAGGTCCACCATTAGCTGAAATCATACCACTGTTACAGTTCCACGCATATTCTGCGATACGAATTAAAGGTTTGCTTGCAATTTTAGTTGAAGCTTTTTCTGATGGCAAATCCATCTTTGCACTTGTCGTTTTGTTATCAACGTTGTCTTTACTAAGGGTTAACCCCGATAATTGTTTTGCTTTGTCTACACGAAGACCTGGAGCAAAATAATAAACTGCGCCTAAGGCGATTACCAATCCCACTACCACGATTATTGCTTCTAGCAACGTGGTCATTGTTTTAATCTTTAAAATTTTTCCCATTTTTTTTTGTTTTTTAAATTTAACATTACGTTTTTAATTATACTTGTTTTTAATTACTCTGCAAAGATATGGCAAATTTTTCAATCTGCCAAATCTTTTGAGTTAATAAATCTTAATTTTGAAATTAATCGAATAAACCACCAGTGCTACCCATTTTAATGTTGTCATTTTGAGTCAGTTGGTAATCTGGGTTCTTGTATACATTTAAATCAGGAATAGCATCGTTACCACCTCTAATGTTTGCAGCCAGAGTTTCAAGGTTACTAAACTGGTCATCGTTGTCGATTGAGAAGTTTTTAGTCAACATATCAATATCTTTCAAGTTACTTGATGTAATTGCGATATCGCTTGCGATTGTGCTTGTTACAACATCAATAGCATAATCCAATTCCCATCCTTTGCTGAATCCCATTGCATTTTTAGCAGCAGTTGTTGCAGTCTTTGATTTTTCAGCAAAATCAAAATCTTTCTTCAAAATTTCAATAGTTGCATCGAAATCCAAGATTTTAATATCCATTGAAGTTTCAATCATGCTTAACTTTTGACCAAATTGACGCATTTGAGTTGCACGAGCACCATATTTTACAATAAAATCTTTTGCTTGAGCCAATGCATATGATTCACGTGTAGCATCAGAAGTCGTTTTAACGTATTCATTATTCATATTCACATAATCGTCAGTAGATTTAACAGCAACCCCGCCTTTAACTACCATAGCATCAATATCAGCTTTTAATTTTTTAGCTTTATCACTTTTTCGAAGTATATCAGCTTGAAGTTTAGTTGCATCGACACTGTTTTTATTGGCTTCGATTTCACAATCATTTTTAAGAGCCTTAATCTGTCCCGCAGAGATAACGAATTTCTGTTTGTTTTCAATCATTATGTCTCGTTGGTGAGCTAATTCCCCAAATGGGTCATCTTTTATTAACGCTTTACGTAAAGTTTTCGCAAAAGCTCTTAGGGCTTTGTTAATAACTGGAAATAAGATTATCAAGGCTAAAATCATAATACCAGTAGCAGCAACCGCCAACATTTGACCTATTGCAACAAATACGATTGGAAGAGCATATTTGATTACGCCATAAGCCAATGCACCGAAAAAACCGAGTTTGATGAACCAGAATATACCTTTTTCACCTTTTTTGAAAGAATCCACTTGTGCCGAAATTTCGCTTTCGTTGAAGTGTTTAAAAATTGGCAAGCTACGAACTTGCGAGTTTACATTTGTTTCCATTTTTTTTAATTTAAATTATTTTGTATGTTATTTTTTACTCTGTTGATGCTCGACATAATCGTATCTCTAGCAGTATCATTTGCTGACAACTTTTCAGCTGTTTCAGAGAGTTTTGGTTGATATTTAGTGTCAATCTCAGAAAGAGCACTTTTTCTTTCATCCAATTGTTTAGTTAGCAATTTTAATTGACCTGTTAACGCTTCAATGTCACCTGTAAGGGTAAGTGATTCATCACTCTTGGTTTTATTTAATGCGATTAATTTTGCATTACCATCCGAACTGATTGAATCATGTACTTTCGTTAACTCAGAAATATAGTAATCAGATTGTGATACTAAAGACTCTTTACTTACTGTTGTGTCCATTGATTTTGCCATTTCTAATGCCATTGTATAAACTTGTGGGTTGTCAATTCCACCTTTACTGACCATCTTGTAAAATTCAAAGAAATCATACCCAGGTTGATTTAACTTTGTGAAGCTATTATCGTATAAATCTACGATATCATTAATAAACCTGTTACAACTAACCTGTACGGTTGGAGTATTAACTGGAAACCCAGAACCGTTTTGTGGAAAGCTTGCGTTATTGGTGGGGAAGATTGCAGCGACTGGCTGTACGCTTGGTCCACTTGTAGGAAAGCTTGTTGTTGGTTTTTTTGTTTCCGATTGAGTAGGTGTGGCTGTTACCGCTTCCTGACTCTCATCGACAATAAAAAGATTTTTCCAAGACATAATTTTTTTGTTTTTAGTTTGACTTATTTTTTAATTCGATGCAAAGATAATACTAGTTTTTGGATAATGCAACTTGCTTAACATTATTTAAGCTTTCTAATTGTGTGTTAACCATATTAAGATAGAATATTGTTGGGTTTTCATCTAGTAATGACAAATCATAGTTACTTGAATACTTGACAATAAACTCTTTAATCTTTTTCTTCTGCATTTTTGGTGTTTTAATTAATTGTTCAGAAAGTTTTAGCAATAAATTCTTCTGGGCTGAAATAGTTTCAATTGCCAATTCTTTAGCTTCTAATAATTTTACAACAATAGCAGTATCAAATTCATTATTGTCAACAATAGAATAATTTCTGTCTTCCATACCACCACCTGGCATTTGTTGTGAAACAAACCTACCTAACTTATCACCAAATCCACAATCTTTAAATAAAGAGTTCAATTTTCTTGTTGCAGCACCTAAATCAGAGCTACTACCATTTGAAACGTTTTCTTCTCCGAATATGATACTTTCAGCAGCGTAGCCACCCATTAAAGTTGCAATATGTTTTAAGTAAGTGTTTTTTCTGTCATAGTAGAAATCTTCATCTGTAAACATATTGAACGCACCTTTTGATTCCATTACAGTACTATATATAACCTCTGGAAGAATGTTCATTAGAACCACAGAACAAACGGCATGTCCAGCTTCGTGAACAGCCCTATGAGCTTGTTTACCTATGTTTTCTTTCTTCTCTTTCCTTAGATTGTTAACCCTAACAACATATTTTATTTCATCTTTATTAATAACTTCATTTGTTACATTATCTATATAAGTTATAACAACAATAGAAGTCCTTTTTACATAATCAAGTTCAATCCTTATATCCTTGTATTTTTTGTTAAGTTCAAACAAAGTCATGATTATACGTGAAAGTTTTTCAGATACAATTTCAGATACAGTCGAGAATACACATCTAGCACCAATTGTTGGAAAAACACCTTCTAAATATATAATTTCATGTATTTTATTTCCGAATTTAACATCAGAAACTTTAATAGCATCGTTTTCTCCAGAAAATTTAGTTTTAACCATGTTTCCGAAAGAATCTAACTCTTTTGATATAATTTGCTCAAAAGATTTTCGACTTAATGACGGATATAAAATATAATTACTACCAAACCTAGCAATTTGTTCGGGTCTAAATCTTTCAAATAAAGCTTGTCTTATTTTAACAATACTAACATTTGAGGTGTGTTTATGAAAGAAATCAGCATCTAAATCACTACCAACCTGATTTGCCACTTCATAAGCTTCATCAATATTACTTAAAGTGATAATTAATGAGTTTTTGAAATTTTTATTGATTGGAATTGGTTTTGAATTTTCAAATTGCTTGAAAAATTCATATACTTCCACGGTTGACTTTAAATCATATAACGTTTTTTTAATTTCATACTCATTTTTAAAATTATATTTGTCAGACACACAATTAATTGCTTCATATAGAGTTTGAAATGAAATATTTATAAAGCTATTCAATGTTAATTCATTTTTAGCGTGTTTATTCATATCTTCTTCATCAACATCATTATACGTTGTTTGTTGTGCGCTTTTATATCCTATCCTATCTATTTCGCTTTCTGTTTCACCACTATTTCTTCTACTGTTTAATTGAGCGTAATATGAATCCATAGTAAATTCATTTGGAGCACGTTCAAATAACCCACTTTCGATTGATTCTTTAAATACCCTAAGTCTATAAAAAGAATCAAAAGCGATTCTATGTTTTAACATGATTCGTTCTAATGCTTCGTGTTTAAACACGCCTTTGTTGTATTGAACATCATCCATTAAGAAATCTTCTAATATGTTCATTAGCCTGAATTCACCAAAATAGGGTTTTACGTTTCTTTGTAAAATAACCTCTCCACTATCAAGTAAATCCCAAATTATATTAAATCCTTTGTCATCACTTTCTTTCAATTCTTCACCTTTTTCATTTTTTGTTCTCAGATATTGAAATTCATCAAAAACAAAAATAGAATCTTGTATGTTGTTGACTTTTAAAGCATCAATCACGTCAGTTGTTTTATTGTTGAACTTTAAATATACGGTTTTATCTTTTAAGTCTAAAAGTTCCATAATCCTGTTAATTACTGCTGTTTTACCAACGCCAGTAAGACCAACAATATTAAAAATGTTGGGTCTAACAATATAATCCTTTGTTACTTCCCAAGCTTCTACTGATTTTAATATTTGCTCAATTTGAGGTTCGATACCAAAAAATTCTTTTTTCATTTGAACGAATGCGTTCTCGTATTTTTCTGTCATTTTATTTTAGTTTAATTCTAAGCAAATGTACATATATTTTATTAGAATTGCAACTTTTAAATTTTATTTTAATCAATATTAAGAATTTCTTTTAGTACTGGAAATAAAGACCTGTAAAATCTACGTTCTAAATTTTCTGATGTAACATCAATCCATTCATACCCATCAACTTCTGGGAAAGAACAGTCATTCAACGTAAAAAAAGAAGTGCAATTAAGAATTGATAAATCTTCTATCTCGTAAACACATTTGAACAGATATAAATCTTTTTTAGGCTGGTATTCACGAAAGCCTATTTCTTCTAGTTCGACACCAGATAAGTCAAGCCCCGTTTCCTCGAAAGTTTCTCTTAATGCAGCATCGTATGCCAATTCATCAACTTCAATTCCACCTTTAGGTATGTCACATCTACCATCAAATTTGCCGAATGGTTTGCACCCAAGTATTTGATTCTGACTGTTTAATATTATAATCCCTGCGCTTGTTGTTTTCATTTTTTTAATAATTAATAAGTTTACACCATTTTCTTTCTAAATAATCTACCCCATCTGTTTTACTGAGCAAAATTCTTAAATCTTTTTTCGTGTTAATTTCAATCTTAGATGTTCCTTTTTTCGTGACCTTAACTTTACTATCTATATCGTAAAATTCTTTTAGCTTTTCAGAGATTAATTGTAATGTGTTTAACCAGTTTAAATGTAATTCAACTCTTAAATTTAACCAATGACCACCACCCCAATCTTTTGTTCTCCAAATACAACCATCACCATCCACTAACCCAATAAAAAAACTATCAAATAACTCTTCTGTCATGAAAATTGATAAGTCTGGGGCTTTGTATGTTTTTGGTGAATTTATTTTAAATATTTCCAACCATTTAATTGAAAATTCTTTATCGCTGATTGTTATGTTGCACATATCAGATAACTTCCCATTAAAATTATTAATAGCAGTATTTTCGTGAATATTACACCCTAATATGTTTGATAACTTTAATAAATGAGGTTTATCTAAATTGTTTAAAGTTATATTTAACCCATTCTTTTTATCTAAATTGCCATCTGCCATTATAAAACCCCACCAATATGAGGATTTCTTATTCAAAGAATCTAAAAACGATAAGCTTCCAATTCTGTTTCTATTTATTTTAGATTTAACATTTAAAAATTTGTTTGCTCTTTGCATTAACGATTCATACGTCCTATTTGGGAATTTACTTAATAATTCATTCATGGAGTCAAATTGCCAAGACTCTATTAAAATATTGTCTTCCTTTTCTGTCCATGGGTTAAATCTATTAGATTTAATTCCCATTCTCATTGCTTTTGTTTTTATACTTTTTAAATTGTATTTGTCATGCAAGAAAACACACCCTAATGATTCTCCATCAGGGTATGTTTCTCTTAAATATTCAATTTCTTCTTCTGTCCATTTAATCTTTCCCATATATGTTGCTTTTATATATAAATATATGGAAAACAGTAAAAGTTACAAATAAATCAAATTAATAATTTATTTATTTTCTCTCTAATTTTAGTTAAAGTTGTCTGATTGTAAAGCACTCCGTTTTTGAATATAATCTTTAATTCATTTTTGTCTGAATTAACCTCATCCCAAGATGCTTGGTCTTTTGGGTATAAGACACCATTTTCATCACGATATACAACAATCAAACCTTTTGCTGATTTTTTTACACCATCACTAGTTATTGGGTCTTTAAATATTTCAATACCAACTTTTTTGTCTTCAATTTCAATCTCAACATACGTGGCTTTTTGAGCAAAACCGTGAACATCACGACTTACGCATTGTAAACTATAAGAACCCACACCTAAAACAACATTTGTTGTTGCAAATCCTTTTTCAATTAATCTACTATCAATGTCAATGCTTCTAGCTAGAGTGATTGAATCACCATAAATTGCACCAATATGCGAATCTAAGCGTTTGTAGCCAGTGGATGTGATTTCTCCACCAAAAATATCCCATAAAAGCTCAACGACACCTTTGTTTTCTGCAATATTTTCTGAACCAGAATACCCAAATGTATGGCTAAGACCGCAAATAATGTCGGCTGGACCTCCAGAATCAGGTCGTATTACCAATTTACCTTCACGAGAAAGTATAATATCTTTCGCATTTTTACAATAAACCTGAATAGCTCTCCAAATATCCCAAGTGTCCATAACCAAAGATAAAATACCAGATGGGAATTTTTTAAGTAAATACACGAAAGTTTCATACTCAAAGTCTCCAACATTTTTCCATTCACCATCTTTATTTTTAAGATAAAACCCTGTTAATGTACACATTATAGCGTGTTCACTAGCAATGACTGAGTTAATACAAACTTCTGTTTCATCATAATATTTTCTAGCTAACGGTATTAACGGTAGTGTGTCAGACCCTCTACTTACAGAGGCAAACCCTAAGCTTGAATTCATAATGGCGGATTTACCATTCATACCCCTCATCGAAAAGTCGTGATACTTATAATCTAAAAACCAAATATTTTCAGGGTCTGTTTTCATAATACCAACCTTACCAGCTTTCTTAAACGCTAAACCTAAACTTGCACTTGTTGGAGCTGCCCAAGATTCTGATGATAATATTGTTTCTAAATAATTTACAATCCAATCAAAAATACCACCATCCATGGGAATAGTGTTTACAATTGTAAACATTGGTACTTTGTATGGAATAAACTCTCCCTCTTCAATACTCCTAATTTCAATTGGCAAATAGCCCAAATTGTGTAATTCTTTGAAATGTGAGACATCGAATGGTGTTTTTAACATTAACATGTCGGTTATGTCTTTACCAAATTGGTCAATTTCACTAATTGGTCGATTGAAAAAATTATTGTCCCAATCTTCTTTCAGTTTTCTAAAAGTCATTTGTTGTCCAATTGATATCACACCCTTTGAATCTGGTGAATTTGACCATTTACCACTTCTAGGTGTAAGGTTTGAAGACATTAAAACACTTCCACTTGGGAGCATTGATTTGTGACCAACTTTATATACATCAGTCCAATAAATTTCTAAAAAGTTCATAATTTTAATTTTTTAATTTGTTTTTGATTTCGAGTACAAAGATAATACATATGTTTGGAATAAACAAATCCATTAACCTCATTTAACTGTTTTTCTTATTAATTCACTAGATGAAAATCTTTCTTTACAGGAAGTACATCTAAATGGGTTACTTGTGAAACTTTTAGGGTCATAGTATGCCTTTTTCTTTTCGCATAGTGGACATTTTTGATATAGTAGTGGTCCAGCACCCCATCCAGAGCCTCTTGTTCTAGCCATGATTAATAGTTTGTTAAGAATTTGCTTGGGTGCATAGAATTGATATTCAATTTACGATAAGTTTCAAGAACAGCGTGGTCATCATCAATTGACATACAATCACTAGGTTTTAGTTTTAGCTTGTTTATTAATTCATAAAGAAACACGTACTTGAAGTTTCTATTTCCAACGAAGTAAATATCTTCATCTTTAATAAAAGGAGCATGTTTGTGTAACCAATCAATTTTGTCTACATTACATATGCTGTTTGGAGATGCAGAAACAATATAAATTCGTTTTCCAGATTCACTTAAAACTTTAAGCTTCTCAATCATTTGAGTTACTGGTTTTGAATATTTGAATACATCATATTCAACGAAATTGATATCACCATATTCATCCACTGGCAATTGTTGATACTCAGCAAGTGTTCCGTCTAAATCACAAAATATATAAGTGTCTGAAAAATAGCTATTTACGATAAATTTATCGCAATTAAGTTTAAGTATCTCAATTTGCTTTTTTAGACGATATGATTTATCTATAATTGACGAGGTTGGTACGAATCGTTCTCCATTCTTAACACGTTCTTTATTTCTATTAACACAAATATCAACAGGGGTGTCTATAAACACAATTGTTATTTTATAACCAAGAGTCTTTAGTTTTTCTATAATACTTATCGTATATGAATTATTTATACCGCCACCATCCATAACAATATTATCACCTTTTATTCCTGCGTTAATTACATTTTCTTTAGCCATTTTAACACATTCTTCATGTATTGACTCTGGGTCTTTTGGATTGTAATTTGGATGACCTAATCTAATTTCATCCGCTGAAATAATCACATATTTGTTTTTATTAATATTACCTTTTATCCATTCAGTTTTTCCAGCACCTGGAAGCCCTAACATTAAAATTATTTCTTTCATTTAGTTTATTTTTTATATTTTAAATATAATTCGTATTTCCTTGGTAAATATTTAAACGTATCATCTTGGTATATAAAATCTAAAAACTTATAACAGTCTTTAGATAAATACATTTTCCACACATTTGGTTTGTTCTTTGTTACTTTTTTAACGTATAATTTACCGATTCCAAATTTTGAGAATATAAGCTTTTCAATAAACAATATAACTTCAATTGTCGATATCAAATTTATTCTAATACTATTTTTACTTCCTTTATATACACTACCATCTCCATCAAATAAACCAGCTATAAAATAACTGTAATATTTTTCATCTATATTCGGAAATTTAAATGAATCTGTCTTATCATTACTGAGTCCAGCTCTAATTAAATTATTCGTGAAAATTTCATTTGTTATTTGTATTTGATATGATGTGTATATCTTATTTGTTCTTTTGTCAGATATTTTATTTTCACTTATTTTATGACCAGACCCAATGTCCTGTTTAAACTTTTCAATAATTTCGTAATCTTTAGATATTAAAGAAGTCTTTCTACCATTTTTATAAACTGAGCCATCAGCAGCCAAATATCCAAACCAATAAGCTTTATCTTTAGAATCAATTATTTTGAAATAATCAACATTTATTTCAATTTTAGACATGTTTAAAAACCCTTTACTTCTTTTGGCATATCCATTTTTTTCTAATATCTTTCTAATTGTTAAAGAGGTTGAATTGTATAATTCAGCTATCTTTTTTAAACTATTTGTTTCATATAATTTAATTATAGCCTCCGCATGTTCGTTGTTTATTTTCATATGTTTATTTTATTTGAATATAAATATACAAATAAATTATTTTTGTGACTAAAAAATTAAAAATATTTTATTTTTAATCACGTAAAGTGTTTTAAATTATACCACAAAAGTAATACTAATGTTTGGAATATGCAATAGTATTAAGTTTTTTTAATATTTTTCATTGAATGCCTTTAAAATTCCTAATAAATAATCATCTAATTTACTTTCAACATATAAAACATCTCTTTTAGTAATGTCATTATAAGTGTAATTCATTAACTCTCCGATTATTGAAGCATTTGTGTCGGTATCTCCACCAGATTTAACAGCTTTTAGTATTGCTTCATGCGTTGATAAAGCCCCCCAATATAGTTTTTCTATATAATCAATAGTACCGTCAGCTTTAACAACAAACTTTGTAAATGGTTTAATCCTACTACCAAGTCTTTGCTTAATGTCCAATCTTCGTTGATTATAAACCGTATACAAAGAAGTTAATTTCATAACTGAATATATACTAATTGGATTTAAATGTGAACAAAAACACGATTCAATTGATTTATTCTTTATTTGTTCGAAATCATCAATATACATCAATGGTGAAACTCTCATTAAACAACCATTACCGTATGAGTTACCGATAGTACCCTCTGGTGATTCAATCCATTCCTTGAAACCCTTACCATAATAATCACCTTGATACATCTTACCCATTTCCTTATAGGCTTGTTCAAAGGTGATATCTTCCAGCATTGTCCTTGCGGTTGCCAACGTCATCAACGTATCATCAGTAATGTGCGATTCTTGGTTGTGTATCTTTACGTTGGTGTATGGACCAACCATAATTGGGAACTCATATGGTTGTCCACATAAATCCCCAAGTATTGCTCCGTATAGCTTATGCTTTACCATCTATTAATTCGTTTATTTTATTTTTAAATTCCCCTAAATTTTCATAGACTGGTATGTTATATTTAGCACAAACAATATCAACATTTCCTTTTCTCCAAAATGGGGATTGACATATCACATGTAATTTACCTGAATTGGCGAATAATCCAAGTTCAAGTAGACTTATTGGTGATTTCGTAAATGGGTCAAAATACATCAATATAATATCCGAAGAATCCATTGAAAACAACTCCCAATTAACTTGTTGGTAAAAATTTGGGTCAGTGAATTCTTGTTTTATTTTAGAATTCCAATATGGTCTTCTAGGATTAAAAATATGTGCAATTATTTAAAATTGCCAGATTAAAATAAAAAAGTTTAATACAACCACCATAAAATATTATTTTAACATTGGTAATTGATAAACAGTTACCTTGTCGTTAACATATTCGTCTGATTTTTTACGACTATCAGTAGTATAGATTCGACTAAACGCAGCTTCTAATGCTGGCATTGGGTCTCCATATCCACCACTATCAAACACCCCATGTGACACAGCTAAATAACAAGGGTTTTCAATTTCTTTGGCTATATTAATAAACGTTCTACCCCCAAGCGAAATATCATCGACTATAAGCACAGGGCTAAATTTATCAAAACTTGGTATCTTTTGAGTTGGTAATTGAGTAGTATAATCTCTCGATTTTGAGCATGTTTCAACTCTACCTTTGAAACCTAATTTTTCACATAGCTTAAACACTCGTTTGAATGCCCCAGAATCAGGAGAGAGAATTATCAACTCACTTTCCAGAAATCCTATTGATTCTAAATCGGAAATAACAAACCTTATAAAAGTTGAATCGTCTATCACCGTACAGTTATTTATAAGAG
>Ga0302215_10001354_pt1 | contig 17609 bp, 16 predicted proteins | sample II_Fen_N3_1_FD_194580 | JGI IMG/M metagenome (GOLD analysis project Ga0302215, IMG submission 194580) | Peat permafrost microbial communities from Stordalen Mire near Abisko, Sweden - II_Fen_N3_1 | ecosystem: Environmental > Terrestrial > Soil > Wetlands > Permafrost | place: Sweden: Abisko...
CGCTCAATCAGCTCAAAAAAATGATAAAAAGATTCATTTCCAGCCTTTTTATCTTTAATAACCAACGCACACATTAATACAAATGCAGTTCGCTTTACAAATTCTTCGTTAGCATGGGAATAGGTCCCTATTCTTTCTAATGCGAAAGGTGTTTTAATAAATAAGCCACAGCATTGATCACAGATATCCCAAGAATCAAAGTCCCCTACCCAATCATCAAACTGATTTTCATCGATTAATTTAGAGTCATCAATCATTGTTGCCAATATACGAGCCTCATGTACTTCGGTTTGCCAGAGATCTAATGCCAGTTGGTGGTTGATTTTTATTTTTTTAGCAAGTTGTCTAATTAGTGGAACCTTTACACCGAGCGCCCTATCATTAGTAATTCCAAAATGTGATAATTTTGCAAAATGCTCTGGTGTAGATAAATCTTCAAGCTCTTTAAGTACTTTCTCTACTGTCATTTTAGATTTAGAAAATGTAACGGATTCATATTTGACAATCTATTTTGAGTTTCTTTATCAAAATCCATAAGCAAAACACTATCTGATGAGTTAATAGGAAATTGAATAGATTTATTTTTAAAATCTTTAGTTGGAATCAGATAGTATTGGTATAAATGATTTAGAACGCCTCTATACACATATACCGGAAGAAATGATGTGTTTGAAACGGTTCTTGATTTTAGATCAATTTTTACCTTAACTAGAATACCACCATTAGTATTAATCTTGCGTTGATTTGAAATTGAATTGCCTAATGAATAATATACAGGCACAGCAAGGCTATCTTTTCCATAAAGAATTTCAGCATTCTGAACTACATGCGGGTGTGAGCCAATTATCAAATCTACTCCCTGACCAACTAAAAAGTGAGCTAATTGTCGTTCAAGCTCGTTTGCATGAAGCTCATATTCAATCCCCCAATGCATGACTACGATTTTGAAATTTGCACCGAGTTTATCTGCCTTTTGAATGTCAGATATAATTTGTTGTGAGTCAATGTAATTGACAATGTTGGGTTTCTCAACTTTGTTTTCATTTGTACCATATGTATAGTTCAGAAAAGCAAGTTTAGCTCCTTTAATACTCACTATGAGCGGATGTAGGCTGTCCTTTTGAGCTGTCGTAATATAGCTACCTGCATGAAGCAACTTCCTTTTCTCAATTTGATGGATAGTGCGTTCTAATCCATGTTTACCACGGTCAAGTGCGTGATTATTTGCAGTTAACAATAAATCATAACCTGCATTTTTAAGTCCGTCAAGCAGAGCGTCGGGAGATGAAAATCCCGGGTAGCCGCTATATGGCTTTCCTGCAATCGGAACCTCAAGATTACATACGGCCAAATCTCCACTTTCTATATACTTTTTTACATATTGAAAGCATGGATCATAATTGTAAGTTTTTGTTATAGGATTATAGGCTGCTTGAAATTGTGGAGAATGCCCCATAATATCACCTGCGAAAACAAGTGTAATAGAATCATTCTCCTTTGGCACAGTTCTTACATTCAGATTATTATCTTGTAAAAAACTGCAAAACACAAATAAAACGAATAATATTAATAAGTATTTTTTCATGATATTGTCGATCAGATTATGAAAAACAAAAATACATAATTTGTCAACAAAACACACTATTTTAACTGTAAAAAACCCTGACTAAACATTTCTGTTTGTCAGGGTTCAATATAATTGATTTTATTAGGTTTATTTAAATGTTTCAATCAACACTAAACGATTCATAGAAGGTTTAGTATAAGCCTGTTTTGCTCCTCCAAACCATTTTACTTGAATTCTATCTAAGCTAATAGAATACTTATTGGCTAAAATATTAGCTACATTGACTGCACGTTTTTTTGACAACTCATTATTTGCATCTTTCGATCCGGATGATTTATCAGCATAACCACTTACTGCAACCAATGCATCTGGATTTCTTTGCAAAAAGAGCCCTACTTTTTTGATAACTTCCTCTTGCTTGGCATCTGCTACTTCATATTTTTTTTCAGTAAAGTTTACAACAAGAATTAAATTTGATTCATCTATTTCATCTTTAACTTTTTGAACAGTATCAATTGAAGCGGTAGTTTTTGTTGCAGTTGCTGGAGTTACCGCTTTAGCAGATTCTGCAACAACAGCTGTAGTTTTAACTGTAGGAGATTTGACAATCACTAATCTATTTTTCGAGGCAGTTAAATATGGTTGAACGCCACCACCATACCATTTCAAGTATAAGCGTTTAGAGCTGATACCATATTTACGAATCAATGTATTAGCAATAGTTACTGCTCTCATTTTGGACATTAAGTTATTAGCTTCTATAGAACCTGTAGATTTATCAGCGTATCCACTAATAGTAACAGTAGAGTTAGGATACTGTTTCATGAAATTTACAATATTTGTAATTGCATCTTCTTGTGGCTTATTAATAATAGTTGCCTTATTAGCAGTAAAGAAAATTTTCTCATTTAAATTCAATGGAACTGGAGCAATTGGAGTTTCTTTAGGCTCATTAACTTCTTTAATCTCTTTAACCGGTTCTGAAGTTACTGCTGGTTTTGTCCCTGTACTAGCCACGGCAGTAGGCTCAACAGGTTTTGTTACAGGTTCTTCTGTTTTAACTGGTTTATCTTCTGTTTTAGGTTGAATTTCCGGCTGAACTGCAGGAGGTATTTTTTGTTCTGCTTTGGAAATATTATATGTTAGACCAAAAGTTAGTACAGGGAAAATATCAACTGGAGCTGGTGAATACGCAACATCGTTGTAATTATCTGTAGTCAAATTTAATTCCAACATTAGATTTAAATTTAATTTAGGATTAATATGATAATCGGACTGCAAGCCTCCACGCACAATTCCTGCAATTGGTGTGAGATTCGTATTATTATTTAAATAAGCGCCCCCTATTCCTGCAAAAGCAGAGAAATCAAGTTTACGATTAGTATCATACCCTTTTGCCCAATTTGTTAGATTAATGAGTAGATCAGCTGTTAAGTTTTCAGTTGAAAAAGTATTTACCGGAGAGTTCTCTGGTACAGTGTACCAATTAAAACTATGGTATCCCAGCATTCCACGGAGTCCAACAATTGCTGTAAAATTATATCCTACTGCGAGACGCCCCAAAAAACTATAATTCTTTTTAAATGGAGATAAATAGCTTTTATCAGGATTAAAAATGTTATTTCCTTCACCCATAAACATATTTATCCCACCATTTAAACCAATATTCCAACCGGGTTTAAATGCATTTGTAGTAGCACTCGATTCTTGCGCTCTAACCGAAAATATTGATAATACAATCAGTAATCCAACAGCAATTAAAGTAAATTTTTTCATACGAAATTTTTTAGTTATTAATTTTAGTATCGGTACCATAATTACTTATAGGCAGATAGGTACTTTGACATGATAATATATTTGTTTGTAATGAAAATTCTAAATTTATTGAAAAATATATGCATATTTATATTTAAAAAATTGTATCAATAACAAATTTTCGCAAAGTTATATATTCTTTTTATAATCTAATCGTATTTTTTACATAAATAATTGTGAAAAAACAAATAAAAAGCCCAAATTCGATGAAATTAACAGTCAGTTTGATAACAATTTATATAAATTCAATACATTTTGCATTTAAAACAACCTATAATAAATCGAAATAACAATCTATTTAAAATAATTATATTTATGAGTTTGAAATAGCACTCGATTTGTAGGAATACGATAAGTTAAGCCTACACTTAATACTGGATACATATCAAATGGAACTTTTGTTCCTATATATCCATTATAATTATCATTAACGAAATTTATGTCTCCAATAAAATTCAGCTTTAATATGGGTGATAAAGAATAATCAACCTGAATCCCACCACGAAGAATCTGCGTGAAATAATCTGCTAAAAACATTGCTTTGTCGCGATGTCCAACACCAACTCCACCAAAAATAGATAAATCAAACTTACGCCTATAATTATATCCATTCAACCAATTCACTAAATTTATCGTTATGTCAGAGCTTAAATTTTCTGCATTAAATTTAATTATTTCATTTGAATTATTTTTATCAGGCCAACTATGGGAATTAAATCCAACAGTTCCTCTAATTCCAACGATAGGAGTGAAATTGTACCCTATAGAAGCGCGACCAACTAACCCTAAGGCCTGCTGTATAGTGTAATCGCCAAATCCTTCTGCAATATATAAATTAGTTCCTAAACTTGTACTTACATACCATTCGGGATGAAATACCGTTTTTCTTTTATATTGAGAAGAGGCAGCAAATGAAATGCCTAAAAAAAGTATAATCAGTGTAAAATTTTTCATTTAAAATCATCAGTTTAATTTGACGACACTAAAATAGACAAGTAAAAAAAATATTTATCACTTCGTTGTTGAAACAGTTTTAATGACCTGAAGTTTCACGAAGCTTAGTTATTCTATTTCACTATCAATATTCTTGTGTTTTTTGCCGTATCCATATCCATATTTATTACCATACCCATATCCATACCCATATTTGCGATGATAAGAATATCTATTTGCTTCTAAATCAACATCATTTACTACCAAGAAAATACGTTTTAACGATTTTTCATTATTAATTCTATTGACAAATTCCAAATTGCGAATATCAGTGTATCCTGCACGGCAGACATAAAGTGTCAAATCTGAGATACGATCAATTAGGAATGTATCAGATACAGCACCTACCGGAGCAGTATCAATTAATATATAGTCATATTCATCTTTTAATTCAGTGATCAGTTTATCAAACCTGCTTTTCATGATTAGCTCAGTTGGATTCGGAGGAATAACACCAGCGGGTAGCACATGTAGCATTGGATATTCTGCAGGTTTATAAATTAATGAGTTAATATCCGTTTTTTGTCCGGATAAGTATGCAGAAACACCATCACCAATAGGAATTCCAAAATGCTTTGCTAATTGTGGCTTACGTAAATCCATTCCAATAATCAGAACTTTCTTATCAGCTAGTGATAACATTAATGCCAAATTTATACTAACAAAGGTTTTACCCTCACCAGACATGGTTGATGTTATCAAAATTACTTTTTCTTTAGGTGCGTCAAGTGTAAACTGTAGTTTTGCACGCATTAAACGGAATAGCTCTGAATTTGAGCTAGCATTTGGTCTATTATCAATGATAATTGAGCTCGAATCATTATGTCCGAGTTCAGTCATTACGGGTATTTTTGTCTTCTTCTCAACATCCTCTCTGTTGCGAATTGAGTTGTTAACCAAATCAAGAATGTAAATGATTAATGCAGGAATAATTAATCCAATAATCAAAAATATGAGTATTATCATATTGCGATGTGGACCAACTGCCTTGGCATCATCAGGGGTATTTAACACACGCCCTTTAGGGACAGTAACAGCCATGTTAAGAGAGGCTTCCTCTCTTTTTTGTAACAAGAATAAATATAAGCTCGCTTTAACTTGCTGTTGTCGTTTGATTTCAATATACTCTCTTTCCTGACGTGGAATATCACGTATTTTAGATTGCATTATTGAGTTCTGAGCACTTAAATCTTTATTCGCTATTTGCAGCCCCTTGTGACTACTGGATATGCTTGCTTGAATGGCTTTTCGAGTTGTATTAATCTGCTGATCGAGCGATTTAAGAACGGGATTATGTTCCGATGAACCGGTAGCTATACGGTCGCGGCTCATTACAAGTTCATTATATTGTCTAATCACACCTACAAGTCCAACATCGGTAAGTCCAAGATTTGGGATTAAAGCTGTCTGGTTTGCCGGATTATGAATAAAATCTTCTACATATTTAACAAGGTGCTGCTGCATCTCTACTTCAATTTGCTGTTGATCAAATACTTTTGTTTTATCAAGATATACTTTTACATCCTCATCAATATCAGTCAGTTTATTGGTTTGTTTATAATTTTCAACTTCTTTTTCTACATCGCTTAGTTCTTCAGAAAGTAATTTCAGACGAGTTTCTATAAATTTAGCCGTATTATTTGCTGATAAATTATTTTGCTCAGAGGCATCCTGATTATAGAAAGCAGTTAAAGTATTTAAAATATCCTGGCCTTTTTGTACATTAGATGTTGTCAGTGTCAAATCAATAACATCCACCATTTTACCAACTTCTGTTGTTAAAGCCGATTTAGCAAACGACTTAGCAACTTTAACAGGATCATTAATTGTAACTACAATTTGTTCGGTAGGAAAATTTACGTCTTTTGATTGATTATCAGAGTTAATATCTGTCGAAACTACAATATCTTTTTTTTCTGATCGAAGTTTGATAAAGATAAATCCTGCAGGAGTTTTTACAAAAGCAGGTAATTTATTCACTGATCTATTAAAAATAGAGTCTTTATATTCACCTTCAATATTAAGCTTTCCATTAGTTGGAGTAATTGTAAGCTTTAAGGTTGAGCTTAGACGAGTTAACGATAAACTATCTAGATGGATATAAATAGGAGAAGCAGTATAAAGCTCTTCAGTTTTTAAATATGAACGATGGGTGTAAGTTGTATAAAGTTCTAATTGCTTAACAACTCTCTTCATTAATACAGTAGATTTAATTACTTGGTCTTCATTATTAACAGTAGAAGTTGAACGGCTTCCCATTCCAGCTGCATCTAATTGTTTAAGCACTGACATTTCGTTCATCTGTCCACTTCTGGCTTGATCAATAATCAAAACGGAACTTTTCAACTCGTAAACATCTGGCTGTAAACGACCATAAATAGCTCCGGCAACAAGTGCTATTGTCGCCGACAAAACAAACCATTTCCAATTTATAACAATTTTTTCGAAAACTTCTCTCCAGTTTATTGGTTTTTCCTGAAAGTCTTGTTCAAATTGCTCAAAATATTTATCCATTGCTTTTTAGTAAGAGTTGAAGATTAGTTAACGATTTTTGCACAGCGCTTATATAAAATCAAATGAAGGTTCTTATTTTGATAATGTCACAATCAGCGATGTTAGCGAAATAAGAGTACCAACGATTGAAACACCCAAAGATTCAGCAGAATTAAATAGTGAAGATCTTGATTTTGAATTATTTGGTTGAATGTATAGCACATCGTTTTGTTGTAAATAGAAATAAGGTGATTCAATTATACGAGCATCACGCAAGTCAATTCGAACTTTTTCCCGTTCTCCATTGATATTTTCTCTAATGAGTAATATATTATCTCGTTGACCATAAATAGTTAAATCCCCGGCCAAAGCTATTGCCTCAAAAATATTGATTTTTTCATTATTGATCTCGTAAACTCCCGGACGGGTAGCTTCACCTAAAACAGAAACTTTAAAATTTGCGAAACGAATTGTTATAATTGGCTCCTCATTAATGTAATAAGGATAAATTTTTGATTTAATATAATCAGACAATTCGGTTTTTAACATTCCCTGTGCATGAATCTTTCCAATAATAGGGAACATAAGATCTCCTTTAGTGTCTATCAGGTAGTTTTGCAAACTTCCACCTCCAGTAACACTAGACTTTGATCCAATATCATAGGATTTCATTGATTCTGGAGTTGGAACTAATGGGAGATTAAATGGCTGCGCAGCCTCTGGAGTATTCGCATTCACAGTAATGATCAATAAATCACCAACTTTTAATTTGGTGTCGGGAATTTTGGATTTTATTGAGTCTGAATAACTAAGAGCAGTTCCAGCATTCTGAACATAAACAATTTTCTTATACGCATTACATCCAGTTAATAGAAACAGTAATACAAAAGATAGAATAGTATTTTTCACTACAGGTAAATTATTAATGATAAATGTCTATATGTCTGTATATTAACTAATAGCTGTTCGTTATGTACAATTATAAGCCAAAAACATGAATACAAAGATACAAAAAAATAAATTAATTTATTATAATATTTGGCAACTCGAGTATTACTATTTTAATTAAAAATATTTATACCTCAAAATATGTTTGATTTTTTTTATATTTAAGGTTTTAAATATATTATATAAGTACTTTTCCTTAATTGTAGGGGAAAATCGATTAACTAAATTATTAGTTTTATATCAATCAAACTATAAAGCATGGTGAATTGTTTGTTTAATTCAATGAATAATTCAATGTTTTTTTGAATATGGCTGTTTTTTGGTACCTTTGCACTCAAATTCAAGATAATTATGGGGAGAATTCTAGCTATTGATTATGGACAAAAACGAGTTGGATTAGCAGTTACAGACACGCTTCATATTACAGCCAATGGTTTAGATACAGTTCTTGTACACGAAGTACTTGATTATCTGGAAAAATATATTCAGAAAGAGCCTGTTGAAAAGTTTGTGGTTGGCTTACCCAAGCAAATGAGCGGACAAGAATCAGAATCAATGCAATACATTCGTCCATTTATTGTAGGGTTACAGCGCAGATTTCCACTTATTGAAATTGTATACGTTGATGAACGTTTTACTTCAGTTCTGGCTCACAGGGCAATGCTCGAAGGCGGATTAAAGAAAAAAGATCGGCAAAACAAAGAGTTGGTAGACAAGATATCGGCAACTATTATTTTGCAAACTTATCTGGAATCAAATCATAGATTTTAATCAATATAAATTGCTGGTTTTATTAAACCAATGTTTTACCGAAAATTATTTTAAAAAATGATATTACCTATTTACACTTACGGAAACTCAGTACTTCGCAAAATCGCAGAACCAATAAATAATGATTATCCGAACTTGAATCAGCTGATAACCAATATGTTTGAAACAATGTATCATGCTGAAGGAGTAGGACTTGCCGCACCACAGGTGGGTTTACCTATTCGTCTGTTGGTTATTGATTTGGAACCACTTAAAGAAGATGATCCTGAACTTGGAGCATTTAAATGCGTGATGATTAATCCTCAAATTATTGAAAGAAGCGAAGAAGTTGTTAGTGCTGAAGAAGGTTGTTTGAGTATTCCAGGAATACATGAAACAGTTTCTCGTCCCGAAAGCATTAAAATTACATACTTAGATGCCGATTTTAAGGAACATACAAATGAATTTGAGGGATTTAAAGCCAGAGTAGTGCAGCACGAGTATGATCACTTGGAAGGCAATTTATTTACCGATAAAGTGAGTCCTATTCGTCGTCAATTATTAAAATCAAAGCTCACCAATATTGTGAAGGGAAAAGCGAATGCTTCATACAAGATAAAATCAGCTTAATGTCTGATTGTTTGATATTTAAATTAAAGCGTAATACATTGAATCATTCTTGTTTTACGTTTTTTTTTGAAGATTATTTCAAAATTGTTATCCCAAAAACCTTCTCTAATCTAGAGCTTAATAATTCAGCATCTTGTTTACGCACTGATAGTTGTATTTCGCACTGGTTGTCGAATATTTGGTTCTGAATGTTTGCTCCGGTTTCTTTTATAACACGCATTACATCATTCATTAATAAGTAATCAAAACTTATCGATATAGCTATATCAACCGTTTTTTCAATTATTACAGCTTGTTTGAGTGCATCAGCGGTAGCCTCTTTATAAGCAACAACCAATCCGCCGGTTCCAAGCAGAATACCCCCAAAATATCGGACAACTATAACTAAAATATTCGTCAGTTCAAATGAGTTTATTTGCCCAAGAATGGGACGGCCTGCAGTACCTGAAGGCTCACCATCATCATTTGCCCGAAATTCTGTTTTTTCTATACCAATAACATAAGCATAACAAACATGGCGGGCATCAAAAAAACGTTTTCGATAATCTTTCACAATTTCTTTAACTTCATCTACGTTACTTACAGGAATAGCAAATGACAAAAACTTACTGCCTTTTTCTTTATAAATACCCTCAACAGGTGAGTTTATGCTTTTGTAAGTATCTGACATGAAGTAATTATTAAATGGATATATCTAATTGCAAAATTACAATAAAATTCACGATAACGAAACTCTATTATTTTACAACAAACACACCAATATGCAAATTATCAACAACTTATAAAATTTAATTACATAATTATTTCTAAATAACAAACAATTATAACTATTTAGTCAAAACAAAGTGGGAGAAAATGCGTTTTAAAAATGCGAATTTAGTTATCCCAACGAACAAGAAAAAGAAACTTAACCAGCTACTATTTTTAAGATTTTTTCCTTAAAGATAAAAAAGATGTATATTTGTAAACTGAAAGCAATAAGATCTTAAGCTTAGGCCTCTTTAGCTCAGTTGGTAGAGCAATTCATTCGTAATGAATAGGTCGCGGGTTCGAGTCCCATGAGAGGCTCTTGTAAGAACAAATTATTGAAAAATTACAGAATCGAGATAGTCATTAATAGTATTATTTATGTTCATGTTTGAAAATGGTCTTTTAGCAACTTTTATCCCTGAGATTCTCATGGTGATAGGGTTTCTTTTTTGCCTGCTTGCTCCGAACATGGATTCTGCAAGCACTACAGCGGAATTAATACCCATTGTAGTACAATTTTCTACTGTAGAAAAAACACAAACAAGTACTTACGTTGCCTCTTACTCCGATTTTAAACAAACTCAACAGGTTGAAATTGCTGAAAAACAACCAATTTTATTTCCATTAACACGATCAAAAACGACTTTTTCAGAAAAGTTGTTTACAATATCTGATGGTCTGTCTTTCTATCAGTTCTCCCGTCCTCCCCCATCATTGCTCTCTTGAATATTTTTCTTTCAATGTAAATTCTTCAGATAAATTCATTTGTCTGCTTGGATTAATGTCTAGTTGCCTGATAATTTCATTTCTCGAATTAAATCCGAGTATTTACTTATGTTCATGTTTCAGAACGGTTTGCTTGCTACGTTTATCCCTGAGGTCTTCATGGTGATAGGCTTCGTTCTGTGTATATGCGCACCTGGTTTTCAACTCAATATCTCAACTATTGAACAACCAATTATAGTAAATCAAATATCTTCATTAGAATATCAGCATAATTCTAAAAGTCAGGTATCTACCTATTATTTCCAACTAACTTGCGAAAAACCAACTGAGAAACCGAATTTATCCCCGGTTTTTCAAGTTGAAAAGATTAATTGTGGATATGATTATCATTTTTCAGCATCTTTTAGTCTCAGTTTTGTTGATTTTTCTCGCCCTCCACCGTTTTATCACTTAGAATATATTTCATAAATTAACGTATCTCAAACCTATGTTATTTTTATCATACGTTGATACACTCTAAGTAAAAATATTTTAATAAAAAACAGAATGAAAAAACAAATTATACTGCCTTTTTTTGCTGCAATATGTATTAGTACAGTTGCTCAAAATCAAGTTGATACAACTCGTATTGTAAAATTGAATGAAGTGGTTGTAAATTCTCTGAAAGAGACTTCACCACAACAAACGCCAGTTTCGTCAACACTATTAAACTCAAAGCTTATTAATGCAGCTCAAATATCAAATGTAAGAGATATGAGTGGTCAGGTGCCAAACTTTTTTATTCCCGATTATGGGTCTGCCATGTCTACAACAGCGTATATTCGCGGTATTGGCTCACGTAATAGTGGTCAATCAATGGGTTTATACGTAGACAATGTACCTTATTTCGATAAATCAACATTTGATTTCGATTTTTTCGATATTCGTCAGATTGAAGTATTGCGAGGAGCTCAGGGAACTCTTTATGGACGCAATGCTGAAGGTGGAATTGTAAATATTTACACACTCTCACCACTCAATTATCAAGGAACAAAAGTTGCATTAACTGCAGGAAACTATGGATTAATAAATGTAAAAGCAGCTCATTACGCTAAATTAAACGAAAAAATGGGTGTTTCGGTAAGTGGGTATTATAATAAAGAGGATGGATTCTTTACCAACGATTATACCCAAAAATCTGCCGACAAAAAGATGTCAGCTGGAGGGCGTGCAAAATTCGATTGGAATATTAATCCAAACTTCAAAGTTCAATATTCAGCAAATATGGATTACATTGACCAAACCGCTTTCCCTTACGGATTGTACGATACTACAACCAGAACGACCGCTACCCCAAACTTTAATGATGAAAGTTCATATAATCGAACAACGTTTACAAATAGTCTTTTTCTGCAATATAAAACAGATAAATGGACGTTGAGTTCAATTTCAGCATATCAGTATTTCAAAGATAGAATGCTGATGGATAACGATTTTAGCACATATTCGTTCTTTTCCATGAAGCAAGCTCAAGTTCAAAATGCATTTAACGAAGAACTTATTTTAAAATCAAATTCAAAAAGTAATTATCAATGGAGTTTTGGAGCAACTGGCTTTATACAGCAATTAGATAATAATGCACCTTTTGAAATGAAGGAAGATGCCATTAAGTATATACTACAACCGTCACTTTCAAAACAAGGAATGACTATTATTGATAATATCCTTGAAACACCTGGTCAGTTTAACACGAAAACAACAGGGGGAGCTATTTTTCACCAATCAACCTATAATAATTTATTCTTGAAAGGTTTATCAGCAACAGTAGGGTTAAGAGCTGATTATGAAAAGATTGATTTGGACTATAACACTTCAAGTTCGATGAATTTAAAAATGGGTCCGACAGTGAATATATTTGCGACAGATACATTAAAAAATAATTTATCGGTTCATTTTTCAGAATTATTACCTAAAGTTGCATTGAAATATGAATGGAGTAATAAACAATTTGTCTATGCAACAGTTTCAAAAGGCTATAAAGCAGGAGGTTACAATGTGCAAATGTTTGCAGATTTAGTAGACAAAGGTATGAAAAATCCTGCTGCGACGACAAAAGAAGCTGTATTGAATTCTATCTCGTACAAGCCTGAGTATAGCTGGAATTACGAATTGGGTGCTCAATGTTTAGCATTTGATGATAAATTTAAATCTGCAATTTCACTATTTTATATTGACTTAAGCGATTTACAAATAACTCAGTTTGTTCCAAATGGATTAGGACGTAAAATTTCGAATGCTGGTAAAGCTACTAGTAAAGGTGCTGAAGTGTCGTTAGATGGAAAATTAGGTAATGGTTTCAGCGCAAGTGTAAATTATGGATATGCACTTGCAACATTTTCGGAATATTCTGACTCAGTAAAAGTAACTGATCCGGTAACTCATGCAGTAACTTATACAAGAGTAGATTATAAAGATAACCACATTCCCTATGCACCACAAAACACATTAAATTTGAGTGGAAATTATGAACATACTTTCAAGAACTCGTTTATTGACCGTATAATGCTTACTGCTCAATATATTGGTGTTGGGAAGATATATTGGACTGAGGCAAATGATATAGCTCAGGATTATTACTCTCAAGTCAATGCCAAGGTGGCTGTAAATAAAGGCAAATTTGAACTTGAGTTGTGGACCAAGAACTTATTCAATACTAAGTACAATGCATTCTATTTCAATTCGTCAGGCAGTCAGTTTTTTCAACAAGGAAAACCTATGCAATTTGGAGCAACTCTTAAACTTGACATTTAATTCACTATATTGTTGTATTTTTGTCAATAATTCTAACTAAAAATTCTCTCCGACAAGCTTCTTGTTGGAGAGAATTTAAAACAATAATTATAAAAAAAACTGTATGAAAATTTATTCAATGATTGGCTCATTAGTAGTCACTTTGGCACTTGTATTTTATTCAATTGGATTTGCTAAAGAGCAACGCAAAAAGGTTGTCAACTCTCCGGTTTTATTATTCTTTACTTTAGGCGTTTTATTAGACATTACAGCAACTGTTTTAATGATTTTAGGATCTAGCAACGGAATGCTTACCCTACATGGCTTTATCGGTTACTCAGCACTGTTAGGCATGTGTATTGATGCTTATTTATTATGGAGACATAATCTAAAAAATGGTCCAACAGTAAGCGTAAGTCGAAAACTAAACATATACTCAAGAATTGTGTATATATGGTGGGTGTCGGCATTTATAACTGGTGGGGTGTTGGCAGCACTCAGACATACAAAATAATTTTAAAAAACTAAGCTTTTCTTTATAATTGAAGAGCTTAGTTTTTTTTTTCTGAATTACTGATTTTTGATATTTTTTCCTTCAAACACACCAATGCCAAACAGAGCAAAATCATATTTAATTGGGTCTACGGCATCAAATTCCCGAAGCACGGCCGTTATTTCCTCTACAGCCTTCCAATCGTTCTGTTTCCGGTTAAGCAAACCATAGGCTCGCGCCACATCACCAGTATGCACATCTAACGGAAGCATAAGTGCAGAAGTGGGAATCTCTTTCCACAAACCAAAATCAACCTCATTTTCATTACTCCTAACCATCCAACGTAAAAACATATTCAATCGTTTAGCTGACGAATTGGCCGTTACATCCGAAATATGTTTAGTTACATGATGATCATGTGGAATTAATAAAAAAACTTCCCGAAAATGCTTCAATGCTCCAAAAATTGTTCCATTTGTCTGATATCCAGTTGTAAAAACTGATTCTAATCCACCATAATTCTGGTAAATATTTTTTAACGATTGTAGAAAAAACAGACAATCATCTCCATTGAATGTGCGATGAACAAACCGTTTTACTCGCAACCAATCCGAATTATCTGCTTCTGTAATAAACTCATACGGCGAGTGATCCATAAAATCCATCAATTTATTGGCATTGTTGATAATACTTTTCCGTTGTCCCCACGAAATGGTAGCAGTAAGAAATCCGGAAATTTCTATATCTTCGTTGCGCATAAATTTATGAGGAATCTGAATGGGATCTGAATCGATAAAATCAAGATGATTGTACTGAATAACACGACTATCGAGTAGTTGTTTCGTTTCTATAATTATGGCTTCTGTGTTCATATTCTGATTAACAACACGGAAAGAAAAATGTTTCAGAAAGAGAAAAATAGGCATTTTTCAGGCTCTAAATACCATGAATTACGTTGTTTTTATTGTATTCAGTATTAGAATGCAGATTACAGTACTAAAACTAAAAAACAAAGTTATATCTTTATGTGTTCTTTAGTAAATAGCAAAAATTAACTCAAAATAAATCAACTATAAATATATGTCAGACAAACATAGTATTAAAACAAACTGGATAGGTGGAATGGCTTTTGAGGCCGATGTAAATGGTCATAAAGTGATAATGGATGCACCTGTTGATGGCGGTGGTAAAAATTCAGGCCCAAGTCCAAAGAAATTGCAACTGGTAGCCTTAAGTGGTTGCACAGGAATGGATGTAGTTTCAATTCTACAAAAAATGCGGGTAAACATAGAAAAATGTAGCATTGAAGTGCTGGGAGATGTAACTGATGAGCATCCAAAGTATTATTCTCATATGCATGTTATTTATGAGTTTACAGGAAAAAATTTGCCACTGGAAAAGTTAGAAAAAGCAGTAAAAATGTCGGAAGAAACCTACTGTGGCGTAGGTGCACTTTATCGGAAAGCTATAGAAGTAACATCAGAAATTAAAATAATAGAATCGGAAAAATAAATGGAAATTAAATATATTTTTAAGAATAATCAAAAATGGATACAGGAAAAAGTTAAGACAGATAAAGACTATTTTAAAAAATTGTCTGTTAATCATAATCCTGAAATTTTATACATTGGTTGCTCTGACAGTCGTGTGTCGGCAGAGGAACTAATGGGTGTAGAACCGGGCGAAGTTTTTGTACATCGGAACATTGCCAATATGGTTCCTAATACCGACTTAAGTGCTATGTCGGTAATAAATTATGCAGTTAGTCACCTTAAAGTTAAGCATATAGTTGTTTGTGGACACTATTATTGCAATGGAGTAAAATCTGCTATGGAATCGGCCGATATGGGCATATTAAATCCATGGCTGAGAAATATACGTGATGTTTACAGGCTACATAAAACAGAATTAAATGCCATCACTGATGAGGAGCTGAAATACAAACGGCTAGTTGAATTAAATGTTCAGGAACAGTGTGTAAATATCATAAAAACGCCAGATGTACAAAAAGCTTCTAAGGATCGATCATTAACCGTTCATGGTTGGGTATTTGATGTTCATAGTGGTGAGTTAATTGATTTGAAAATTGACTTTGATCATATTTTGGAAAGTATTATGGAGATTTACCGTATTATATAAGTGGTTTGTTAATTGTTTATATGATGATTATAATACAATTCGAAAAGTAAAGCTGTAAGCTTGAAGATTCATTTATTTTTGATTTTTCGATTGCTCTCCTACTCCTATTTGTACTATCAAGCAATCTATTTAAATTCAGATAAAAGCGAATGAAAATAACGAAACTGTTTAAAGAGTTTTTCGACAGTGAAAAGGCAGGCGGACTGATTTTAATTGCCTGTACAGTCATTTCTCTATTAATAGCAAATTCAATTTATAGCTCAGAATATCATCATTTCTGGCAATTAAAATTTGCGGGAAATAGTCTGGAACACTGGATTAACGATGGGTTAATGACAATTTTCTTTTTGCTGATTGGTTTAGAGTTAGAACGAGAAATTTATCAGGGAGAACTTTCAAATATAAAAGATGCATTTCTTCCAATTTTTGCTGCATTGGGTGGAATGCTAGTTCCAGCCGGACTTTTTCTATTGTTTAACTTTGGAACAGAAACACAATCAGGAGCCGGCATTCCAATGGCTACAGATATAGCTTTTGCATTAGGTATTTTGTCTTTATTAGGAAATAAAGTGCCTACTTCGCTAAAGGTATTTTTGACGGCACTGGCAGTGATTGATGATCTGGGTGCTATAATTGTGATTGCCATTTTCTACACCAAAACACTTCTGTTGACAGACCTTTTTATTGCCATAGGAATTTTTATTTTACTGTTGGTATTGAACAGACTCAAAGTAAAGAATTTGATCCCATATTTAATAGGCGGAGTAGTTATGTGGTATTTCATGCTTCATTCCGGAGTTCATGCAACTATTACCGGAGTTTTGTTGGCATTTGCAATTCCGTTTGGCGATGGAAAATCAAAATCGCCGTCATACTCTTTACAACATTTCTTACATAAACCGGTTGCATTTATTATCTTACCTATTTTTGCATTAGCGAATACTGCCATTACTTTAAGTGGGGGAATAGGACAAACTTTAAGTCAGAATTACAGTATTGGAATTGCTCTGGGATTAATTGTTGGAAAGCCTTTAGGAGTGTTTGTTCTATCATTCCTGGCTGTAAAGTTAGGAATTTGTACGCTTCCGTCGGACCTGAATTGGAAAGCTATTTTAGGAGTTGGTCTTCTGGGTGGAATTGGGTTCACAATGTCTATTTTTATCACTCTGTTGGCTTTTGATAACGAAACATTAATAAACAATGTGAAGCTTGTTATTCTTTTATCTTCGCTGGTTGCAGGAGTTTTAGGCTTCTTGAGTTTGAAACTGACATTAAAGCAGAAAATTGTAGAATAAAAAAAGAGTTTCAACCATAACGGAAGAAACTCTTTTTCGCATAAAGTGCGCAGAATGAGACTCGAACTCACATACCGTAACCGGCACTACCCCCTCAAAGTAGCGTGTCTACCAATTTCACCATCTGCGCTTGAATAACTATAATTCTTGCTAATCAAAGTGCCCAAAACAGGACTCGAACCTGCACAGCCTTACGACCACTAGTCCCTGAAACTAGCGTGTCTACCTTTTCCACCATTTG
>Ga0302215_10001369_pt1 | contig 17483 bp, 14 predicted proteins | sample II_Fen_N3_1_FD_194580 | JGI IMG/M metagenome (GOLD analysis project Ga0302215, IMG submission 194580) | Peat permafrost microbial communities from Stordalen Mire near Abisko, Sweden - II_Fen_N3_1 | ecosystem: Environmental > Terrestrial > Soil > Wetlands > Permafrost | place: Sweden: Abisko...
TAGTCTTGAGGAGCTTATTTTAGCTATTAAAAAAGCTGGTTATGAATCAGTCTTAGAATCGGCAACAGAAATTAAATCAACCGAGGAAAATAAAGATATTGTTATTTCTAGAAAATATTCTGAAAGTAATGAACCGTTAAAAGTAAAATTAGAAACTACTACTACCGCTGAATTTACTATTCCTGAAAATCATCCAGATATTGAACGAATTGTTGGTCAACTAGGCAAAGTTATTTCCGTATCCCAGATATCTAAAGTAATTTCTGAATCTAATGAACAACCAATTAAAGTTAAAGAAGTTATTTCTACATTAGCAAATGATAATTCTAATCAAAGAATTAATTTGTCTCTATTTGGCATGCATTGTTCGTCATGTGCCAATATTATCGAGAGATCTTTAAAGAAAGTGCCTGGCGTTAAACAGGCAAGTGTAAATTTTGCGGCGGAAAAAGCGAATATTATTTTTGATGAGTCTCAAATTAAAACTCAAAATTTAATTGAAGCAGTGGCTAAGGCTGGTTATAAAGCGGAATTAGTTGATGCTAAAGATGCGGACTATGAACGTCGTAAACGCGATCAAGAAACTAAAACTTATGCTAAGAGTTTTTGGTTTAGTTTTGCCTTAAGCTTACCGATGTTATATTTCATGTTGTTAGATTTTTTTGCGATTCCAGGTAAAGCATTTGTTTTGCCATTTGTCGGAATTGTTTCTCTCCTACTTACAATCCCTATTCAGTTTATTATTGGTGCTCGGTTTTACAAAGGCATGTGGGCTTCGCTTAAAATGAAAACTTTCAACATGGACAGTTTGATTGCTATTGGAACTTCCACGGCCTTTGTATATAGTTTGGTTAATTTTATAAACTATTTTATAAAGACTGGTTCAGTTATTGGTCAGGGGGGAAAAATCCCGGAATTATATTTTGAAACCGCCGCTTATTTAATTACTTTTGTAATTTTGGGTAAGTGGTTAGAGATTCGAACTAAAAGTAAAACTGGCGATGCCATTAAAAAGTTAATGGGTCTTCAGGCTAAAACGGCTAGAGTTATTCGTGGTGGCGTCACTTTGGATATCGCTATTGAAGAAGTGGTTCATGGCGATATTATTATGGTTCGTCCCGGTGAAAAAATTCCCGTTGATGGTCAGATTGTTAAAGGTTCATCAGCAATTGATGAATCAATGATTACTGGTGAAAGTTTACCAGTTGAAAAAAAGGAAGGGGATAACGTTATCGGCGCGACCGTTAACAAAACTGGTAGTTTTGAATTTGTCGTTAACAAGATTGGGAGTGAAACCGCTCTGGCGCAAATCATTCGTTTAATTGAAGATGCTCAAGGATCAAAGGCGCCAATTCAAGGCTTTGCTGATAAAATATCCGCGGTATTTGTACCAACGGTTATTGGGATCGCTATTATTACTTTCTTAGTTTGGTTCTTTTTACTGGGAGCGACTTTATCTTTTGCTTTAATGGCATTCACGGCGGTTATCGTAATTGCTTGTCCTTGTGCTTTAGGATTAGCCACCCCAACTTCACTAATGGTCGGAACAGGTAAAGGAGCGGAGTATGGCATTTTAGTTAAAGGTGGCGAACCGCTTGAAGCTGCTTGCCACATTAATGCGGTTATCTTTGATAAAACCGGAACCTTAACTAAAGGAAAACCAGAAGTTACTGATATTTTAGCTTTTGAAAATATTGATGAAGATGAAATTTTAATGGTCTCAGCAAGTCTAGAAAAACAATCAGAACATCCCTTGGCTGAAGCGATTTATTCTCATGCTAATGAAGAGTCGGTAAGTTTAGAAGAAGTAAAAGATTTTTCGGCCATACCAGGTCATGGAGTTAAAGGGGTGATAGATAATGTTGAATATTATTTTGGTAACAGACGACTGATAACAGAAATTCTTGGTCTTTCAATTGATAAGATTAATCGCAAATTAATAAAATTAGAAGAACAGGGAAAGACAGCGATGATTCTTGCTACTAAAGAAAAAATCTTGGGAGCCGTGGCAGTAGCTGATACGGTTAAGGCGACTTCGGCTGAAGCCGTGGCCAAATTAAAGAAACTCGGAATCAAGGTGTATATGATTACTGGAGACAATGAACGCACAGCGAAGGCCATTGCGGCTCAAGTCGGAATCGACAATATATTGGCTGAAGTTTTACCAGAAGACAAAGCCAGTGAAGTTAAAAAATTACAACAAGCCAATTATAAAGTCGCTATGGTTGGCGATGGTATTAATGATGCTCCAGCCTTAGCTCAAGCGGATCTTGGTATTGCTATGGGTTCTGGTACTGATGTGGCCATGGAAACTGGTGGCATCGTAATCATGAAGAATGATTTAAATGATGTAGTAACGGCTTTTCAGTTATCTCGGGAGACCATGAGTAAGATTAAGCAGAATATGTTTTTTGCTTTATTCTATAATGTTATTGGTATTCCAATTGCCGCTCGAATTTTTAGTTCTTATGGTTTAGTGCTTAAGCCAGAACTAGCAGGGTTAGCCATGGCGATGAGTTCTATCTCGGTAGTTGGTAATTCTTTACTACTTAAATATTTTAAACCTAATAAGAGAAATTACTTATCTTTGGTAGCTCCAATTATTATGGTAATGGTCTTTACTTTTGGTTTCTTTGAATTTGCTAAGCTAAGTTCAGGCATGGAAAATCAAGGAATGGAAACAGTCGTTTCGATTCAAACAGCGACTACCATAAATAATTTTGTGGCCGGCGGTCAAACAAAAATTAATTTTAATGAAGGTAATCCGAAATTAATTTTAGGAGCCGATAGTTTACCAGGTATGCTTAAACCTAAGGAAGGAGTATTGGTTTTAGGTAACGATGAAATGGTTCTTGGTTATGATGAGGCGATGATGATGAAGGAAGAAAAATTAATTAAAGGTGTTGGTGACAGTTTAACAAACTTCTTTGGTTTACCAAGTGTTAAAATTGTTGGCATCTTAGAACCAACAGGTACTTTATTAGATAATTATCATTTCGTAAATAATAATACTTTATCTAAAATGACCAGTGTAGCTACTATCAAATATGTAGCCGAGAAAGAAATTATTAAAAGTTTTTATTTCGACACTACAAATAATACCCCAGAAAAATTAAAAAATAGTATTAAAGGTTTTGACGTAGTAACTCTGGGTGATAAAAAATATTTACCAATTTATGTTGGCTCAAGTGAAGCAAGAATGATGATTGATAAAAAACTTATTACTAAAGCTGGAGATACAATTGATAATTTATTTGGTAACAATTTGATTGTGGCTGGTATTTTGCCAGAAACTAAAACTCCTCTTGATATGATGCATTTTGTTGGAGTGGGGTTTGAATTAAAATAAAAATTGTTAATTCTTATAAAAAAACAGCCTCTTAAATTTAAGAGGCTGTTTTTATTCTAAAAATTATTCAACGACATTAAAAACACCGCGGTACATTCCCATTGAGCAGGTAAAGGCGGTAACACCAATTTTTTGGGGAGTAAAATTAACAACGTTTTTTCCTGGTTTTAAAAATGCCTGAATTTTATATTCGGGAACCAATACAACATTGGCACAGGTTCTATCTGTACTGGAATCAATTTCCCACTTAACAGGGATTCCTTTGGTGATTGTGAAAGAATTAGGTGTGTAACCTTTGGCTGATTCGGACATATGGACAATTTGAACGCCATTTTCTAAAGTGACATTTGAGTCGCTACTCTTTTGAGTTGAGGTGGCTGGTTTGCTTAGTACCACAAAAGCAACTAACCCTAGAATGACAATCGCCAGGATAATAATTATTTTTTTAGTCATAAAAGTTAATCATAATTTTTATTTTAACTACGTAATTATAGCCTATATTGAGCACTTAAACAAGCTTTAATAATTAAATTTTGGTTTACAATTAGGCGAATATTTGTTAGTCTTAAAAATATAAATCTAATATTTTTAATATGAAAAATCCCATTAGACCTAATTTAAAAACTGAGTGGTTTGCCGTTGTAATAGTTTTATTGTCTATCTTAGCGGCTTTTTATTTTCGTTCAAACTCTCCGGCCGATTTTATTATTGGTTGGGATGACAGTGGTTACGCTGATAAATTTATTTCTTGGAATCTATTGGCTTATATTTGGCCTTTAGTTTTATCTTTAATTTATGCCATGTTTTTATTTTTTCCATATTTTAAAATAAATCACATTGAGAGTCTGGCGCTAAAAGAGCAGTGGCACAAAGCTAAAGAACTTTGCTTATCTTTCTTCTTTATCTTGCAAGTGGTTGGCGGTTTATTATTGTTAGGCCAGGATAAGATATTACTTTGGGCTTTGCCAATCCTATTTGTTCTCTTAATCATTTCTTTAGCACCGACAGTGGCTCAAGTTATAAGTTATCGCAAGAAGCAACCGATAAAATTCTAAACATATGGAAAACAATCTACCATTAGCGGCTTTTTTTAGACCCAAGACTTTGGTGGATTTTGTTGGGCAAGAACAAATTGTTGGTCCGGAGGCTTGGCTGTATAAAGCGATTAAAAGTGACCAAGTACCGTCTTTATTACTTTGGGGTCCACCAGGCAGTGGGAAAACCACTTTGGCTCTGATTATTGCTAAAGAAACTAAAGCGGAGTTTGTTCAGATTTCGGCAACTGAAAATGGTAAAAAAGATTTAATGGCCATTGTTGACAGAGCTCGTAAAGCGAAACGACTAGGCACTAAAACAATTTTATTTATTGATGAAATTCATCGCTGGAATAAAGCTCAACAAGACGCTTTACTACCTCAAGTTGAAAGTGGAACAATTATTTTAATTGGAGCAACTACGGAAAATCCCAGTTTCGCGGTTAATGGCGCTTTACTGTCTCGTGTTAAGGTAGTTGTTTTGGAAGCTCTATCTGAAGCTAATTTAAGTTTAGTAATTAGTCGGGCAGCTAAATCTTTAGGTTTTAAAGCCAAAAAAGACGTGTGGAATTTTATAGCGCGTGTAGCTAATGGTGACGCCCGAAAGGCTTTAAATATTTTAGAAAGTTTGGGGGCTGATGGACGAGCAATTACTTTAGATTTGGTGAAGCAAATAATTAACAAACCGAATTTATTATACGATAAAAACGGGGAGGAGCATTATAATATTATTTCCGCTCTTCATAAGTCGATGCGTGGTGGCGATGCTAATGCCGCTATCTATTGGATGGTGAGAATGCTTGAAGCTGGAGAAGATCCTTTATACATCGCGCGTCGCTTAATTCGCTTTGCCTCGGAAGATGTAGGACTGGCCAACAATTCAGCCTTGTTGCTAGCTAATGCGACTTATGACGCTTGTCATAAAATAGGTATGCCTGAATGCGGTGTTAATTTAGCTCACTGTGTCGCTTACCTAGCCAAGTCACCTAAAAGTATTGCCGCTTACCAGGCTTATAATTTAGTTAAAGAAGAAATTGAAACTAGCGGTAACTTACCAGTGCCACTACATATTAGAAATGCCCCAACTAAGCTAATGAAAGATTTGAATTATGGTAAAGGTTATAAATATACCCCACTGGAAGATTCCAGTAATCAGGAGTATTTACCAGATAAGATTCGAAAGAAAAAATTTATTTAAATGAACAAACCATTATTCTCAATTATTACTTGTACTTATAATAGTGCTAAATATTTGGAACAAAATTTAAAAAGTGTCACCTCTCAAAGTTTTAAAAATTATGAGCATATTTTTATTGACGGCTTTTCAAAAGACGGCACAGTTGAACAAATAAAAAATTATAATCATGGAATTTTATTTCAAGCTCCGGCCAAAGGAATTGCTAATGCGATGAATCTTGGTATTAAACAAGCCAGTGGAGAATATTTAATATTTCTTAACTCTGATGATTATTTTTTTAACGATCAGGTTTTAGAACTAGCCGCTAAGCAGATTAAACAGGGAAAACATACTTGGTACTATGGCATCACTAACATGGTGTCAGAATCAGGTAAAATTTTAGCCTCTCACCCTGTAAAAAAATGGCAACAACATTTTTGGTATTGGGTTATTAGCCTAACTTTTTACATGCAGCATCAATCAGTTTTTTATGCCAAGTCATTGTTTGGTAAATATGGTTTGTATGATGAAGCTTTTAATGCGATGGACTTTGAACATGCACTAAGAATTAGTAAACATGAACGAGCGGGATTTTTAAACTTTACTATTTCTAATTTTCGCCTCGGCGGCTTTTCTTCCAAAAATAAAAAAGTAATGGACAACGACACCTTGCAAGCCTTTAAAAGATATTTACCGTTTGGTTCTGTTCTATTTTATTTAAGTAAAATATATCAAGCATTATTTGTAAAAAATATACAAAAAAACCTCGATTAGTATCGAGGTTTTTTTATTCCATCATTTTTAACCAGGCGGCCTCAGTTTCATCAATTAATTTTTTTACTTCGGCGAGTTCATTTATTTTTTCCGGTTTATAATTTATGGGATTATCGCTAAAGTGTTTAAAAATATTCGCTTTTTGTGTTTCTAATTTTTCCAATTTATTCTCTAAACTTTTTATTTGTTTTTGTTTTTCTTTTTGTTCTAAGTAGACTGGCTTTGGTTTGTCGGTTGGGGCGAATTCTTTTAATAGGGAATTAAGCTCCAGTCTCTTTTCGAGTTGATTGATATAATCTTCATAGCCATGATAATACCGTTTTGATTTACCATTATTTACTTCAATAATTCCAGTAGCCACTAAATTGGCAAAAGTTCGATCGTGACTAGTAAATAATAAAACGCCGTTATACGACTGTAAGGCTAAGCCTAAATTTTCTACCGTTTCAAAATCTAAGTGATTACTTGGTTCATCAAGAATCAAAATATCCGGTTTACTAAGCAATAATCCGGCGAGGACTAAACGAGATTTTTCACCGCCACTTAAAACGCCAATCGCTTTTTTTAAATCTTCATCTTTAAATAAAAAATCACCAGCCATTTGTAAAACTTTTTCCGTTTTTAAATCGCTACTGGCCAGTCGTCTTAAATATTCACCAACTTGTTCATCAGCATCTAAATTAGTTGTTGATTGTTGAGCGTAGTAACCTTTTTTAAGTCCCGTAAACCAGGTAAAACCACCATCAATCGGGGCTAGTTCATCTGATAAAGTACGTAGCAGGGTAGTTTTTCCTTGACCGTTATCACCGACAATAATTAATTTTTCACCACCTTTAACAATAAAATCTAAATCACTCACTAGTGCTTTATCGTTATAGCCGATACTTAAATGATCAACATTTAAAATAGTTTTCTTCAGTCGTTCAACCTCTGGCATGGTAATTCGGACGGTGCTGGAATTATGTTCAATGCTAATTTTATGAACTTCCATGCGATCAATTTTTTTGATAAAGGCTTGAGCTTGTTTTGCTTTGGAATCTTTATAACGAAAACGGTCAACAAATTTTTGTAAGTGTTTTTGTTCGCGGTCAATTTTTTTATTAAGATTTTGATCACTAACTACCCGTTGTTCTTTAAAAGCTAAGTAAGCCTCGATACCTTGAGGAAAAGCAATGCAACGATGAGTTGTGATTTCAATTGTTTCAGTACAAGTATTTTTTAAAAATTCACGGTCATGAGAAATAATTAAAAAAGCCCCGCGATAATTTTTTAAGAAATCTTCTAATAATAAAATTGTCCCTAAATCTAAATAGTTAGTTGGCTCATCAAGCAAAAATAAATTAGGTTCAAGCAGAAGCATGGCACTTAATTTTAAACGCATCTGCCAACCGCCTGATAATTTGGTAACGGGCTTTTCTAATTGTTCGCTGGTAAATCGAAAATGACTAGCAATCTTTTGACATTGCCAATCTTCTTTTTGACTTTTACGTTTTAGATAATCTAAAGCCAATTCATTTTCTAAAAAATTATTTTCTTGTTCAATACTACCAATGATAGTATTTTGACTAATTACAATATCACCCGAGTCAGCCGTTTCATGACCTAAAATAATTTTAAATAAAGTTGACTTACCGGCTCCGTTACGACCAATGACCCCAATTTTTTGTTTTTCAAAGATACTAAAAGATAGGCCGGAAAAAATTGTTTTTCCGCCGTATTCTTTAGTTAAGTTATTGACTTGAAGGAGAGGGGCCATATAATTATTTATAATAATAGATATATTTTGCAATTTGAGCAAGAAGATGCCTATTTTCTTGATATATGCTAAGATATTTAAAGAATTTACAGATTTTAATATAAATATATGTCACTGTTTAACTCAATTTTATCATTTCCTTTTATCAAGCGCTTATCAGATATTGAATTATTTAAGAAATATCCTGAAGATGTCCAAGAGGATATGTTTTATAATTTAATTGATAAGGCGACCGATACTGCTTGGGGTCGAGCTCATAATTTTAAAACTATAAATTCGGTTAAAGATTTTAAATTGGCATTAAAACTATTTCGAGAAAACACCCCCTTATCTTATTATGATGATATTAAGCCTTGGATTACTCGAGCTAGACATGGTGAGGCTGATGTTTTGTGGCCAGGACTAGTTAAGTGGTTTTCTAAATCATCAGGAACTACTAGTGATAAAAGTAAATTTATTCCAGTTACCAAGGAGTCTTTAGAGGATTGTCATTATCGTGGTGGTAAAGATGCCATTGCTATGTATGTTAATGGACATCCGGATACTAAATTATTTACAGGCAAAACTTTAAGTTTAGGTGGTTCTAAAAGGCAAGATGATTTAAATGTTAATAATTATTGCGGCGACTTGTCAGCGATTGTTATAGATAATCTACCATTTTGGGCTGAGTTAGTTAGAACTCCAAAAGTATCTGTTGCCCTCATGGACGAATGGGAAAGTAAACTTAAAGCGATTGTTGAGGAGACTAGACATGAAAATGTGGTTGCTTTAGCTGGCGTACCTTCTTGGATGATGGTGTTATTGCGTCGCTTAATGAGTGAAACAGGAGTTAAAAATATTAAAGAGCTCTGGCCTAATTTAGAATTGTTTATGTATGGTGGGGTAGCCTTTGGACCTTATAAAGAACAGTACAAAGATGTGTGTGGTGATTTAAATTTAATAAATATTTACAGTGCCTCTGAAGGCTTTTTCGGAATCAGTGATGATGCTGATTATGATAATATGTTGCTAATGTTGGATTATGGAATTTTTTATGAATTTATTCCTTTAGAGGAATTAGAAAAAGACATTCCCAAAGCTTACACTATTTCGGAGGTTGAATTAGATCGCAATTATGCTTTAGTTATTTCAAGTAATGGCGGCTTGTGGCGTTATGTTATCGGTGACACTATTTCGTTTACTCATTTAAAGCCTTACTATTTTAAAATTTCGGGTCGGATTAAACATTTTATTAATGTGTTCGGTGAAGAGTTAATGGTTGATAATGCAGATCGAGCGATTGCCTTAGCCAGTGAGAGAACTGGGGCTTTAGTTAAAGAATATAGTGCGGCGCCAGTTTTTATGACTGACACTATAAAAGGCCGACATCAATGGTTAATTGAATTTGAAAGAGCCCCTGATGATTTGGATCATTTTAAAAATATTTTTGATGAGGCTCTAAAAAGTTTAAATTCCGATTACGAAGCCAAGCGTTATAATAATATGACCCTTGATGTTCCGGAAATAATTGTCGCTCGTTCGAATTTATTTTATGATTGGTTAGCGGCTAAAAATAAATTAGGTGGTCAGCATAAAGTGCCTCGTCTATCTAATACCCGAGATAATATCGAAGAGATGTTAAAATTTTCTTGAATCTAATTTATAGCCACGGCCAGGGAAGGTATGAATTAGTTCGCACTCATTATTATTTTTTAGCTTACGTCGCAGATTTAAAATATGAGTATCTAAGGTGTTAGAGAAGGGGTCAGAATTAATATCCCAGACACCCTCCATAATAGTTTCACGAGATTTTATTTCACCGCGATGGCGCACTAGATATTCCAAGATAGCATATTCTTTGCGAGTGAGATTTATAATTCGCCCTTGTCGTCTAACTAGTTGTTTATTTAAATCAATCATCAATGTGTCAACGCGTAGAATGTCAGAAATAATTTCTGGCGGACGACGCAGTAGTGCCTTTAATCTTAGAAACAACTCTTCAAGTAAAAATGGTTTAGTCAGAAAATCATCAACCCCTAAATTAAAAGCTTGTTCTTTGCAAATAAAGTCACCACAAACTGTTAACATAATAATTGGAATCATCTTATATTGTCTTATTTCTTTAACGACATCTAAACCATTTTTTTTGGGTAATATGTAATCTAAAATAATTAAATCATATTTACCAGTCCGACTTAGCAGTGCTCCTTGTTCACCGTCACACGCCACATCGACGATATAAAGCTGACTTTCTAAACTAGCTTTGATAAAATTAGCAATTGCGATTTCATCTTCCACGATTAAGATTTTCATAATTTTTATGAGTTAATTAAATAACTAAAATTATAAAATAAATCACCTTAATTTTTTATAAAAAAAATTTGATTTTTCTATTATGAATAAAAAGGCTAAAAAAATAATACAGATAACTCTTAAGACCTTGGGTTTAATGACTCTTACTTTTTTGTTAATTTTAATAACTGGCTTTTTAGCAGTTAAATTTAATTTAACAAAAACCGCTGGGCAGGTTGATGAAAACACCGGTCTTTATAATTATTTAGCCGACAGCTTAGCTTCTCGTTCTAATTTAGGTTTTTTACCAACCAATCGTGACGTTAGTGATGTTAATAATTCTAAAGTTTATTGTCAGTTATATATCTTGTCTGATTATGCTGATTATAATACGGGGGTTATTTTAAAAGTTTATGAGCAGACTAAATCTTATGATTTAGTTCAGAATATGATTTTAGCTGTTAAGCTTCGTCTCAGTAACCGTCAGGTTGTAGATGATCGTTTGGCGCTTTGTGATTTAGAAGAAGTTCCAAATATTGATATTAATTGGTTAACCATCCGTTTACAAAACCCCAAACAAGTAAATGTTTTTGTTTGGCAAAACGAAGAACCTTGGCAAGTAATTCGTCAGGCAGTAATCAAAGATAAGGACATTTTAAATAAAGTTGGTGCTGAATTAAAAATACCACCACGTTTGTTGCTGTCAGTAGCGATTGTTGAACAGTTACGTCTTTACTACACTCAGCGAGAATTGTTTGAACAAGTTTTTAAGCCTTTAAAGATTTTAGCCAATGCTAATAAAATGGCTTGGGGTGTTATGTCGATTAAAGAGGCGGCCGCGATTAAAGCGGAGCAAGCCTTGAAAGATAAACAATCAGATTTTTATTTAGGTAGTGCTTATGAAAATATTTTAGATTTTAAAACCGCGACACCAGATAAAGAACGATACGACAGGTTAACAGATGGCAGTAATCATTACTACTCTTATTTATATGGTGGAATAATTATTAAACAAGTAATTACTCAATGGCAAAAAGCTGGCTATAATATTGCTGGTCGTCCGGAAATTTTAGCTACTTTATTTAATATTGGTACGCAAAATTCTAAACCGAAAAAAGATCCTTTAGTTGGCGGTTCAAAAATTAGCATCGATGGGAATGACTACGTTTTTGGTTCACTAGCGTATGAATTTTACTATTCCGGAGACCTGGTGAGCGATTTTCCTTACTCATATTAGTAATATTAGTCTATTTTTATATTGTTTTTAAAATAATGCTTGACTTAATTTAGTATATATATTAGAATATTAGAGCTTAATTATTCAAAAATAGGCAATAACATGCTGCCTATTTATTTTTTTGGGAATTTATAGATTTCTGGAAATAACTCAATTACTATGGAAATTAGAAACGTCGCCATCATCGCTCACGTTGATCATGGAAAAACAACTTTAACTGATGCTCTTTTACGTCAAAATGGAATGACTGAAGCTGGTGCTAGCATGGACAGCAACAATCTAGAACAAGAGCGTGGTATTACAATCTATTCAAAAAATTGTAGTCTTTTTTATAAGGATACAAAAATAAATATTGTGGACACTCCTGGCCACGCTGATTTTAGTTCTGAAGTAGAACGTATTTTACGTTCTATTGATTGTGTTCTGTTAATTGTAGATGCTCAAGAAGGGCCAATGCCTCAAACTAAATTCGTTTTAAAGAAATCTTTAGAGTTAGGTCTAAAACCAATCGTAGTGATTAATAAAATTGATAAACCAGCTGCTCGACCTGAAGAAGTTCAAGAAATGGTTTATGAATTATTCTTAGATCTTGGCGCTACTGATGAACAATTAGATTTCCCAGTTGTTTACGCTAACGGCCGAGCTGGTATTGCTAAAATAAATTTAGAAGATGAATCTGATAATTTAGAACCATTACTTAATAAAATTTTGGAACACGTCTCTCCAGCGGCTACCGTTGAAATGGCTACTCTTACTTTAGCGGCCCAACCTTTTAATTTGGCTTATGACAACTTCTTAGGTCGTTGTGCTATTTGTCGTGTTTATAAAGGTAGTATTAAACCTAACCAAACTGTTTATATTAAAGAACCAGATGGTACGATGACAACTGGCAAAACCACTAAATTATTTACGTTCGCCGGATTGGCTCGTCAAGAAATTCAGGAAGCCGTCGCCGGTGATATTGTTATGGTAGCGGGTTTACCAGATGTTTATATTGGTGAAACAATCAGTGATATTCCAACTCAAGATCCATTACCAGCCATTACTGTTGACGAACCAACTATTTGTCTTAACTTCTTAGTTAATAGTTCACCTTTTGCCGGTAAAGAAGGTAAATTTGTGACTAACCGTCAAATCAGAGAACGTTTAGAAAAAGAATTAGAAGTTAACGTTGGCCTTAAGGTTGATTTTTCTGATAATAATTTTGCTAAAGTTTATGGTCGTGGTGAATTACACGTAGCTATTTTACTTGAAAATATGCGCCGTGAAGGTTATGAAATGCAAGTTTCTCAACCAGAAGCGATTATTCGAGAAGAAAACGGAGCTAAAATGGAACCATTTGAAGAAATTACCATTGATATTCCAGAATCTTGTTCTGGTGTAGTAATCGAAAAGATGTCTCGTCGTAAAGGACAAATGACTGACCTTAAAAATCATAACGGTCAGAGTCGTTTAATGTTTGAAATTCCAACTCGAGGTATCTTAGGTTACCGAAATGAATTTGTGGTTGATACTCGGGGTGAAGGAATTCTTTGTTCTCATTTTTTAGGCTTTAAACCATATGTTGGTGAAATTGAAAAGAGTCAATTAGGCTCAATGATTTCTATGATTTCTGGTAAGGTGGCCGCCTTTGCGCTTTGGAATTTACAAGACCGAGGTGTTATTTATATTCAACCTAACGTTGAAGTCTATGAAGGCATGGTAATTGGTAATGTGGCTAAAGGTAATGACATGTCCGTTAATCCAGTTAAAGGTAAGAAATTATCTAACGTTCGAGCTTCCGGTTCTGACGAAGCGATTAATTTAACTCCACCTTGGGAATTAGATTTAGAACGAGGACTTAGTATTATGAATGCCGATGAATATTTAGAAGTAACGCCGAAGAATGTTAGATTACGTAAGCAATTCTTAACGGAAAATGACCGGATTCGGGCAACACGAAAATAAAAAATTAATTAAATATAATTATTTAACAATTTAATAGGAGGGAAAATGAGTAAGAAAAAATTGATTCTGTTTAATTTAAATGGATCATTATTGATGTCTAATGACAGAGTTATAATGTTTTGGTGTGATGCGATCAGGAATACGGGACTACAGCCCAATTATGGGATAATTTTTCAAAAATTTAACGAGAGCTTTGAAGAAACTATCATCCCATTATTAGTTGAAGCCGGTTCTTGGACAGACTTACAAACTCAAAGAGTGATTGAGCATGCTAAAAAAATATTTCATGACGAAAATATTAGTTGCTCAGTTGGCTTAACTGCCAAAATTAAAGCCCTTAAAACGGCTGGTTATACCTTAGGTATTATCACTAGTCAAAGCAGTAAATATTTAGCCAAAAGTTTGCTTAACATTGGTTTAAATAAAGATATCTTTACAATTGTAAAGACGAGTGATGACGGAATTAAAAAACCTGATCCCCGAGTTTTTGATTCAGCTTTAGAATTATTTAAAGCCGAAGAAATAATTTTTGTGGGGAATTGTCCGCATCAGGATTTGGCTCCAGTTAGTAAACGTGGCATTTCTTTTGCCGCGATTACTTCAAAATCAAATCCTAAAGCTTTGTTTGCTGCTCTTGGGGTAGCCGATGAATTGATTTATAAATCAGTTATCGAGTTTATTGATGATTTCTTACAGAAATAAAAATAAAAAGTCTTATCAAAATGATAAGACTTTTTTTATTTTAGTAAATTTTTTACTGGGGCGAAGCTGCGACGGTGAATTGGGCAGGGGCCATATTGTTCTAACATGGCGACGTGAATTTTAGTGCCATAACCTTTGTGTTTAGCGAATTGATACTCAGGATATTTTTTATCAGCTTCACACATTAAAAAATCACGACTCACTTTGGCAATAATTGAAGCGGCGGCAATACAAAAAACTTTGGCATCACCCGAGACAATAGCTTGTTGTCTTTTATTTAAACCCGGAATTTTTTGATTACCATCAATCAGCACAAAATCCGGTTGAGTCTTGCAGGCTTCAACGGCTTTTTTCATGGCCAGTAAACTGGCTTGTAAGATGTTTATTTTATCAATTACTTGATGACTGACAACGCTAATTTCGACGGATAAGGCTTTTTCTTTAATAACACTAAAAAGTTGTTCCCGTTTTTTAGCACTGAGTTTTTTAGAGTCGGCCACTAATTTAAGTTCATCGCTATCAATTTTAAAATCAGGACCAATTACTACACAAGCCGCCACCACTGGTCCGGCCAGTGGTCCGCGTCCAGCTTCATCAACCCCGGCCACTAATTTGTAGCCTAAATCAAATATTTCTTTTTCGGTTTGCAAATCTAGCATATTGACAGAATGTAATTTTTCTCTTAGGGTTGTATTAGAAATAGTACAATAACAATTTAAAAATAGGAGGTATTACATGAAAAACTTATCACATTTGGCCTTTAAAAGCCAGAACACTTTAGGACGAGCTTTGTCCGTGGCCTGTGACCGGGACCGAAGTCTCTATTTCATGGACCCATTTTTATTGGATTTTATAAAGATTCAGTATTCTAAGTCCTTAAGACGTTTAAAAGGTAAGACGCAAGTTATTTCTGGTTTAGGTAATGTAAATATTCGAGATCGAATGTCTCATTCCTTTGAAGTTTCATCGGCCGCAATACAATCTGGCGCCAGATTAATTCTTAACATTCCGTTGCTCCAAGCCAGTGCCTTGGCTCATGATTTAGGTCATGTTCCTTTTGGTCACTTGGGTGAACATTTTATTGCCGAGAAATTGGGTGAAAAATTTAGGCACGAAAAATTTGCCATCTTTGTTTTAGAGATGGTAGAACGTGATGGTCGGGGACTTAATCTGTCTTATGAAACTTTACAGGCTATTTACAATCATTCTCGCGGTGGCGGATTAATGACTGTTAAAAATGGTGGCGTTTTAGAAGATGATGTCGTAATGATATGTGATAAACTGGCTTATTTATTTTCAGATTACAATGACATATGTCGAATCGGTTACAATGATTTTATTTTACCAGACGAAATGGTTAAATTGGGTAAAAATCAGACAGAACGTTTAAACAAATGTTTACAAGCTTTTTGGAAAGAGAGTCTTGAAAAAGGAATGATTTCTTTTACTGAAAGCCAGGAAGCAAAATGGTTTAAAGTGGTTAGAGATTTTATGTATCAGGAAGTTTATTATAAAATGAATTTACTTGAAGATCGAATTTTAATTAAGACCATTTTAAATCAAGTGTATCTTTATTTTTTTGATTATTTTGGTGACTCCCGACAAGCGGCTTTAGCTATTGCGTTATCATCTGAGTCAGATGTTTATGATTTAGGGGTTTTGCTTCAAGGACATGGATCTAAAGTAATTGACGAGAAAATTAAGGATACCAAAACTTTTTCAATTGCTGAATTAATGCCTAACATACCTGGTTGGGCTGAACTTAATTTCTGTAATCCAGAAAAATTTTTGGATAAACAGAATTTTGGCAAAATTTCTAAAGCAGAATGTTTTGCTTTTTAAAAATCGAAGCGACTTTACTAAAAAGTCGCTTTTTTTTGTAAATAACCATATAATACTTACATGAATCGACTTAAAAAAATATTTAATAGCCCAACTAAATTAAAGAGTTTACTGACTTTACTGGCCTATGGTCTAGTAGTCGTTGGTATTGCCTTAACCTTTAATAAATATATTAGCCGAGAAGCTTTACAAGTAATTGTTAAAAATAGTGGGCAATTAGGCGTTCTTATTTATCTGCTGATTGAAATAGCTTATATAACCTTTACCCCATTTTTTAATACCTTTATTCTTATTGCTTCCGGATATATTTTTGGTGGGTTTATTGGGTTTATTGTTAATTTTTTGGCCGCCACTTCCAGTTTGTTTTTGATTGTCTTTTTAGTTAAAAAATATGGACGCCCTTTACTAGAAAAATTAGTGTCACCTAGGTTTTATAAACATTTTGATAATATAACTCAAAAAGTTGGTCCGATCATCCTGTTAATTGCATATGTTTTACCCTTTGCTCCGGACGATGAATTAACCTATATCGTGGCCGCTGGGCCTTTGGGGTTTAAAAGATTTGTGTTACCGGTGTTACTTGGTAGTATTGGTAAAGCCGCCTATAGTTATATTGGCGATTTAGGCGCACCAGGGGTGACGATCGCTATTTATTTTAGAGTCACCATGCTAGTTGTTGGTTTAATTTTAGTTGGTTTACAAGAATATATTTTAAAGAAAAATAACTCAAGTTTATAATGGATATACGTACCGTAAAAATAAATAATCAAGAAATTTCTTATGAACTTAAAGCCAGTCACAAGGCTCGCAGTTTAAGATTGGAAATTGGCGCTACTGGTTTGGTGATAACTAAACCATGGTTTATTTCCAGTCTTTTTATGGAACAATTTATTACTAAACAAGCGGATTGGATTATTAAAAATTTAGCCAAACATAAAAATGCCGAAGTTCTGCCTAAGATAAGTCAGGAAGATTTAGTAATTTTAAAAAAACGAGCCGCTAAAATATTAATTTCTCGATTAGAATTTTTTAATCGGCAGTATCAATTTAAATATAAAAGTATTTCGGTTCGTGATCAGAAAACCCGTTGGGGGAGTTGTTCTCGGCAGGGGGCTTTAAATTTTAATTATCGATTAGTGTTACTGCCTGAAAGTTTATTAGATTATGTGGCGGTTCACGAATTATGTCATTTAAAAGAAATGAATCATGCGCTGCGGTTTTGGAATTTAGTGGCTAAAACTATTCCTGATTATAAAGAAAGAAGAAAAGAGTTAGAGAAATTTCGGCTTACTTAATCCTTGATAATTATCAGGGCTTGTGACAATATTATAAAATAAGCCCGGATGGTGAAACTGGTAGACACGCAGCGTTCAGATCGCTGTGGGAACAATCCT
>Ga0302215_10001370_pt1 | contig 17472 bp, 9 predicted proteins | sample II_Fen_N3_1_FD_194580 | JGI IMG/M metagenome (GOLD analysis project Ga0302215, IMG submission 194580) | Peat permafrost microbial communities from Stordalen Mire near Abisko, Sweden - II_Fen_N3_1 | ecosystem: Environmental > Terrestrial > Soil > Wetlands > Permafrost | place: Sweden: Abisko...
GATGTTAAACACAATATTTTTATTAATACTCTTTACTTCTTTTAAAATTGAAAGGTATTCGGTTTTTTCATCTAATTTTTGTCTTTCACCTCCACACCAGTCAACTTTTAGAAAATCAAATCCCCATTGATTGAAGAACAAATCACAATCAGCTTTTACGTATCCATAAAGTCCAACCCCAATTCCGTTTTTATCATTGTCGTAGATAGACCCACATGTATTTGACCCAGCATCTGAATAAATTCCGGCTTTTAATACTTTGCTGTGAATATAATCAACAAGTGCTTTCATACCCGAAGGAAATTTCAGTGAATCGGAAAACAATTGACCATTTGCTTTTCTGCCTCCAAAGTAACCATCGTCGATATTTACAAATTTATAACCTGCTTTATTCATACCTGAACTTATCATAGCATCAGCCTGACCTCTAATAATTTGCTCATTGATGTTTACATGGAAGTGATTCCAACTACTCCAACCCATAATTGGGGTTTTTGCTTTCTGAGAATAACTAAATATACTCAATAAAAGAAAATAGATTAATACAATTTTTTTCATCCTATTTATTGTTAATTATTAAATCACGATTTAAAAATAAAAGTATCATTTACCATACCTTATTTTATACATTTGGTAACCAATTTTTCTTGCTGCATTTACTATTTCCGGATAAGGATTATCACAAACATCAACAAACCCAATTTGATAATTTTCCCCATCACCCCTTCCTGTTGCTGCCTGATCGCCATATTGGAACCAATGAGTTCCGACAATCTGAGGATTATTAAGAGCTTCGTTGACAAAATTTTTATATGTTTCTGCCCGTTGATTTTGATCAGCTACACCCCGCATTCCAACATGAAATAATCCACGATCTAGAGCTCCCCAATGAAATTCTCCAATAAGAGTTGGTTTATCAATTCCTTCTGGAAGAATAAGTTCTTCCGTAGAAAATCGATAACGATTAAATGATACCACATCACAATATTTTGCAGCAATTTTTATAATCTGAATTTCATTCTGATCATGGTCTGAAGGGAAAAAGTGAAAATCTAATCTGGAACCAAGATAAATCTTATCAGGTGCAAAACGTTTAGTCTCCTCCCTGCATATTTTGTAATATTGATTAATTATTTTCAAATCAAAGAATTGAATATCTTTTTTTGCCCCCTCAGGTAATTTGGTAATGGTATCTATTTGTTGCCAATTACGGTATGTAGTTCCCCAAATTTTATTGAGTTTTTGAACTGTTGAATAATTGTGTTTAAGATAGTTGAGAAAAGGCAAACCGGATTTATTGATGCCTGATTTGGAAATTAAACGCTGTGTTAAATCATTAAACTTCTGTTCATTGTCTACGAAAAAACCAATGAAATAAGGATCATCTTTTATTCTAGAATCAAGTCGGTTCAATGCTGACTTAATTGATTTCCTGAAAGATGGATCAAAAATATCAGGGAAATGGGAAGAATTTAGCCCAACAGTATAAGGTATCCTGTTTTCTTCAGAAAGGTAGATATATGGATCCGACCAGTTCCCAAATGAATTAATCCCCCAACTTTTAAGTCTTTTCAATATATTTTCTGTTGCATTCTCTTTCCATTGTGCTCCATATTTTCTGTAAAGATTGGCTTGAGTAAAATTGTAAGTTGTGTCTCCTCTTCTGCCAAAAGAGTAGAACTCACTAAGCGGATTGCTTTTTTCTGGTAGGTTCTCAAAAAAATTATTTCTACCAGAAACCCGTGTTTGAGCACCCGTAAAATCGATACAGGTTATCCCATGCGACCAATAAAGGCAACCTTCCGGATCAACCAGCCACCATTTGCCATTCAACTTTTCTGTTCGGAAGCTGCCGGTAGCTTTAAGTTTTGGACCCTCAGCCCAACCTCCAAAACGGTTTCTTCCGGTTGGACCTGGCATTGACTTATTATTTTTCAAATCCGTCTCAAATGCTTCACTTAAATCTGAAACACTTTTCGTTTTAGCTGGCCAGTCATTGTACTTATACTGTCCAAATTCGTCAATAAATGGAAAGAACCCCGGTTTTTCTGAAATATTTTGAGCAGAAATAAAAAGACCAACTGGTTGTATCTCCGAAATATTGAAAGATATATTTGCTTTAGAAAAAACTTTGATTCTGATTTTCTCAATTCCGTTATCATAAGTAGTAGACTTCATTGTTCCGCCAGGTAATCCATTCATGGCTGGGAAAATAACTGCCCCATTTTCCTTCTGTTTCTGAATAATAATCTGAAGTGATTTTTTCTCTCCTGGCTCAACAATAACTGTACTGTTTTCCCATGGATCATCGTTAACATTAGCTTCTAATCTGAAAGGTTTATCACCTAAATTATTCACTAAAATTGATATTCCTATTGAAGAAGGAAAATATAACTTTTCAGGTAGTTTGATATCATAAATGAAACCATTTTTTACAGATTGAAATGTCAAAGCTTTTTGCAGGATCAGCTTATCTTTTGCTTGAGACAATGGTGTGTTCAATATGTAAAATATAATTTGAAAAAAAAGAAGAATTTTATTTTTCGTTTTCATTGATAGATTGTTGATTTTTTACTGTTTTAATTTTAAATATCTTATTATATCTATATATAATAACTTTTGTTCCATTTGACTGATTATCTATTACTTATATAATATATTACCATTTTATTGTTTTTTCAATATAACTGATTAGTTGTTTAGCCATAGCCTGCTGTTCTGGTATACGAGGATGCCCGTCTGTTTTTTTGTATGGAAAGAAAAGAGCGTGAATTTTCGAATCATTTAACTGACTAACAGCCATTTCAATATAACCTGGCCATTGCGAACCCTCTTTAGTACCATCCATATTCCCTAGAACGCAAATGATATGAGCATTTTTATATTTATTTCTTAATCTTTCAATAAAGTTCTTATACGATTCAACTATAAATTCTTTACCGGGGGGAGTCGATCCAAAACGGGCTTTAAACTGTGCTTCATTTGGTAATGTTACAATCCACGAATCATTTTGCAATAAATTGACAACTACAATATCCGGGGTATATTTTGAAAAATCCCAAAAAGATGTTGAAGATCTTGGATCAGTAAGATTGTACATTTCAGGCAGAATCTGAGGAAACCAACTTACCATTACACCAATCCCGCTTCGTGAAATGCATGAATATTGGGATGAAAAATATCTTGCTGTAATAGCAGAATAACTCAAATAATTATTTTCATAACATCCATATCCAAAATCATTGCCTGTACTGTCTTCGGTTGCTAATCCACAAGTAACAGAATTCCCATAAAATTCAATTTTCCTTTTTAATAAATTATTACATGGTAAAATTTTATTTCTACCAAACAATTCAAATCCATAAAACAAGGTTTGACCTAATGACCATTCCGTTCGTTTAAATAATTCTAGTTTATGTTTTCCATTACTTAAACCAGAAGCTAAAATATAACTTCGCTTTGTTGAATCAGTATGAAGTTTAGAAACGACCTTATTGTCAAGAACAACATTAAAATAAGTTGATGTATCTCCCTTTAATACCGCTGAAATGCCTGAACCTTCGAACCAAATTGTGACAGATGTTCCAGACCAGGATAATAAAGCTCCTTGATCCTTAAAAAGGATTCTTCCCTGATAAAAAATTCTACTATCTTTGAATGTAACAATATTGCTTTTTGCACTTATACTTATAATATTAATAAATAAATATATTGCTAATAGAAATTTTATTCTTTTGTTAACCAGTGTTTTCATAATAATCATGATAAATATATATGATTGATAATTATTTTGCTATATTTAAATTTCTGAAAAAGGGGGATAAAAGAATACTATAAGTTTATAGAATTGATGTTTAGTAATTTCTAAAGGACTTTCTATATCATGGAATTTCGAGTGTACTAAAATTATATATACAAATATTTTTTTCACAAATAATCTTTATATCTAAGATTATAACAACTAATATTTAACTGATTTAATATTATGTGCTTAGTAGTTTAATTATAAAGAATCTTTGAAATTTGCCTTAATTTTTTTTTCAGTATTTCCCATTGAAAATGAAGTTATTGCTTTTGATCCGCTTATGTCCCCACTCCATTTTTCAAATTTAGCGTCTTTTGTAGCCATAGCTTTTGCAGTTACTGTAATTCCTTTCGGGAAATAATCACTTCTGGTGATAATGCCTAATGCCGGATTATTGGTTGTAAAAGTAACTTTGTAAGTTGGGGATAATAATGGGATTAATTCACTCACACGAGTATCAGAACTAAGACTTCGAATTCCTGCTACAACCATTTTCGCCATTTCGATAGCTCCCATTTCCTGTAAATGTGTATTATCTTTACTCCCTTCGGCATATTGTGCATATTCGCCTGCTGCAAGATTCATATAAATAAAATTAGTGGCATAATCTGACCCAACGGATTTTAGCAAAGACTTACTCATCACGTCTAAATCAATTAATGGTACATTAAGATTTATGGCTAATTGACGTATTGCTTCAGGGAAAAGCCCCCAAGTTCCTTTTTCAAAATTATTCCAGATTTGCGGAGTTATTAAAACGGGATAAGCTCCTTTAGCTCTTGTTTCATTGACATAACTGGTAAGGTAATCTTTGAATGTTGTCTGAGGATCGGTTCCTATTGCAGGATTTGTATTCGTATCGTTAATCCCGAATTGAATAAATACAAAATCACCGGCATTGATGGTGCTTTTGGTAGTAGCCCAGAATTTTTCATAAAATGTCTTTGAGCTTACACCGCTCACTGCAGTATTATCAATTAAAATACTATCAGGATTGAAAAAATATTTGAATACTTGTCCCCAACCAGTTTTAGGGTAACTTAATGAATCCCAGTTTGAAACAGTTGAATCACCAATCGTATGTATCGTGCGTTTTTTACCTTCACTATATATTGAAATTAGAAAAAGCATTACAATAACTACAAAAAGAAATTTAATATATAAATTCTTCATATCGTTTTATTTTTAGATTTAGTAATCAAAATAATTAACAACCTTACATTATAGATTTCCCTTAAAGTAAAATTATTTTCTTGGTAATGCAATTGTTTTCATTTTTCAACTTTACATAATAGATTCCCAACGGCAACCATTTTACATTAAGGGTTATTTCCGAAGCCAAAGTTCCACTATTTGTATTAAGTACTTCATGTCCATTTAAATCCAAAATTGAAATATGAACATTATCTGTATTTTTTAAAAACAATAAGCCTTGTGATGGATTGGGATAAATTTGAACCTCATTTAAACCGTCGCTTTGCAATTCATTTAATGCTGTAGTATTAACAGTTATATTAAAGGAGAATGCATCCGAGCATCCTGCTGAATTTGTATAGGTCACAGTATAAATACCTCCGTTTGTTTGCGAAACAACAGGAATAGATGGGTCTCTCAATGTTGATATAAATCCATTTGGACCAGACCAGCTCCAACCGGTAGTAACTCTTGGCAAAGGACTAAACTTGATCGATTGTCCTTCAATAGCAGTATTATCAGCAAATTGCGACCAAACACCTCCTGCAATCTGTACAAAAGGACTTATTGCAGGTTTTGCATTTACAGAAAGAAAAAAAGATTGTTTCGAAACAACACCGGAAACACTGGTATAAGTAGCCTCATAATTATCAGATTGTGTTACTGCATTATTCTGAATCGTAATCTCGCGTGTATTGGCCGTAAAATTAGTTGGACCTGTCCAGGACCAAGATCCGGCAACCGGCAGATAACCAAAAGTTGATGATTCTCCAACACAAGAGTTTATATGGGTGCTTTGTATCAAAGAATCTATAATAATACTATTATTCCATCGATCAGACCTGAATGGACAAGCCGTCAAACTATCATTGTTCATAAGGTTTGGTGTAGGTACGTTACTATAAGCAAAGGCGACATTGGTAGGGTTAGCAACACCGGGTGAAGAAACAAGGACATCTGTTCCATCTATTACAGCATTCGCAGTATAATAAAAGTTATTACTGCCTGCAATTTGGAAATCGTTTAATGGCTGCCCATCCCGGCTTGCCAGATTACGACCAATGGTTGATGGATGGAATGTGATACGAACTTTATTGCCTTCCACTTTCATCGATTTGTAAATTGGACCACTATAACTAACATTTTGTCCGTAAAGCTTAGCTTTTGCCCAACTTGCCATACGCTTACCTAGATTTTTTTTATCTCTTGGGTGTACATTCGTTTTATCTGCATCAGAAAGATCCAATGCTACTACCATTCCAGTATTAGATATTGTCAACAAATTACTTTGTTGATCTCTAAATTCTGGTGTAAACCCATTATAAGCTGGCAACTGAACGTAATAAAAGGGTAGATTACCTTGCCCCCATAATTCCCGCCAGTCTTTTATCAATGCACTATTTAATTGAGTATAGATGGAAGAATAACAATCCGGTGTACTGTTCGCTTCTCCCTGATACCACAAAAAACCTTTTAAAGAAAATGGAATAAGTGGTGCTATATAACTATTATATAAAACTGTAGAAGCAGTGGCATAAGCTAAATTCGGATTCAAATCGAACGGATCCAGCACAATACTTTTTAACACCGGGTCTGCAGCTAAAGCCTCTCGCCGCATCCATGATTGACATGATGAACCACCTACAGCTGTAACAATTACCCCGATAGGAATATTGATATTCGGATTAGTATGCAATTCTTTAGCAAAATAATAAGCAACTGCAGAAAAACCCGCAACACTTGTCGGATTGCACTCAGACCATGAAGTCCAGTTTGTTTCTTTTACAGTTAACGATGGATCTGCCCAAACTGAATTAAGCCTGATATTAGGATAGTTGGCAGTTGCGATTTCAGTTTCATAATTCAATACTCCTAATGTCCATGGTAAACCGGGTTGCATACCAAATCCCATATTCGATTGTCCCGAACATAAGTACACATCCCCGATTAAAATATTTGTTAATATTATAGTATTGTTTTTACCAACAAAAGTCAGCGTGTATTTTGTTTGGTTTTTTCCTGGAACAGCTTTTGGAGTCTGCAATTTAGCATTCCATTTTCCATTTGAATCTGCAATAGCAGTAGTAGATTGGTCCCAACTTGCAGAAATAGAAACTACCTGGTTAGCAGGACCCCATCCCCATAAATTTATTAGTAAATTTTGCTGAATGACCATGTTACTCCCAATCACACCAGGCAAAGTCACATTTTGACTATTTACATTTATCGCATAGAATGTAAGTGACAAAACAAGAATTAGAAAAACAATTATTTTTTGCATGATAATATATAATGCTTTATTTTGTTGAATGAATTATCATTTCTTTCGTTGATAGTCTTTCTCCGGAAACTGTCAGTTTAATTTCTCCGCTTGATTTACTTGAACTGACAATGGCTACCAGTTTGCCGTTAAATACTTTCATATAGTTTGAAGCGAATGAAGTTAAATCAGTTGGATCGCCATTGCAAAGAGCTTTCAAAATTCCTGCTCCTTCTGTTTTGAAAAAAAGTAATCGTTGAGCGTTGGGACAAAGATTTCCATCTTTATCGGTGATTTCTACTGTCACGAATGACAAGTCTTTTCCATCTGCATGTATGGTATTTCTGTCAACTGTAAGTTTAATATTAGTCGGAATTCCTGCAGTTTTAATGATTTCAGTCTTCTGAACATTGCCTTTATTATCATAAGCCACTGCTTTAATTTCTCCCGGTTGATAAATCACATTTTTCCACATTAACCTATATTTCTCGTATTTACCGGTATTGCTCTTGGATTTAACTCCCACACTTTTCCCGTTGACAAAAAGTTCCACTTTCGGATAATTTGTATAACAGTAAACTGGAATTGTATCGCCTTCTTTTCCTTCCCAGTTCCAATGTGGCAACAGGTGCAAAACGGGCAAAGTACTCCAGCGACTTTGATAAAGGTAAAAGCGGTCCTTTTTCAATCCTGCCAAATCAACAATTCCAAAATAAGAACTTTTAGCTGGTGTACCTTCGTTGTAAGGTGTAGGTTCACCCAGGTAATCAAACCCGGTCCATACAAATTCACCCAACGAAAAATCACATTCATCCTGCATGGCAAATTCAGTGTCCGGAGTGGAAGCCCAAGGTGCATAATCAAGATCATAACTGGAAGTTTGATAATCATCATACCAAGGATTTTTATTCTCCTTCACCGGAAATTTATACACACCACGAGAACTCAATGTAGATGCCGTTTCACTACCATAGATTTTATAATTTGGATGGTCGGAATGCACTTTTTGATAAATAAACGGTTTATAATTAAATCCCACCAAATCAACCACATCCGTTAATCCGTTTTTTAATGCACCATCAGGGCGATCAAAGCCGGCAGTTGTTGGACGGGTTGGGTCTTCTCTGTGACAAATATCCACCAAAAATTGAGCTTTGTTTTTTCCAGTAATTTCTTCCTGTTCTCTGATTTCATTCCCAATGCTCCACATAATCACAGAAGGATGATTTCTATCCCGATGAATCATGGCTACCATATCCTTTTCTGACCAATCATCAAAAAAGCGGTTGTATCCATTCAGGTTTTTCCCATTTTTCCATTCATCGAATGATTCCACCATAACCATTAATCCAATACTATCGCAGATTTCAAGCAATTGAGGTGATGGAGGATTATGGGAGGTTCGAATGGCATTGCATCCCATTTCTTTCATAATTTCCAATTGACGTTGCGTAGCACGATAATTAATCGCTGCACCCAACGGACCTAAATCATGGTGAAGGCAAACTCCTTTCAATTTTACATTTTTTCCATTCAGAGAAAATCCTTTATCTTTATCAAAAAGAATAGTTCGGAATCCAAAAGTAGTTTCGTAAGTATCTATCAATACTTTTCCAATAAAAACATGACTTATGGCACGGTATCTTGTAGGGGAGTTTATATCCCACAGCACTGGATTATTTACTTCTAACGATTGTATAAATTGATCTTCGCCTATTATAATTTTAGTGGTTCGGGTAGAAGCAACTTTTTCTCCTTTTAGGTTGTAGATATCGGTAACAAGTTCCACTTTCTCTGAAGTCTGAGACTGGTTAATAACGGTTGTTTGAATAGAGACTTTTCCTTTTTTCTCATTTATGATTGGAGTTGTAATATACGTTCCCCAATGAGCAATGTGAATTGGATGAGTAGTTACCAATCTGACATTCCGGTAAATACCCGCACCCGAATACCACCGTGAGGATTCCGGTTTATTTTCCAAACGAACTGCAAGAACATTTTTTTGTCCAACTATTAAATATTTTGTCAATTCAAAGGAAAAAGAACTATATCCGTATGGCCATTCGCCAACATATTTTCCATTACAATATATTTTTGCCTGGCTCATAACACCATCAAATTCAACAAAAAAACATTTTCCGTTATCTGAAGCAGGAATTTCAATGTTTTTTCTGTACCAGGCAACACCAAAGATAGGAAGTGCACCGGTTCGTCCGGTTCGTAATTTAGCTTCTTTATCGCCATCTTCTTTTACCTGCACCCACTGCATATCCTGATTCAAATCAAATAGTTTACTAATGGCCCAATCATGAGGTACACAAACTGTTTCCCATGATGAATCATCATTATTAAATGCAGCAGCATTTGGTATTTCGCCCAATGTGAACTTCCAATCTTCATCCAACAAAATGGTTTTACGTGAGCTATTTTGAGAAAAAACAAAAGTAAAAACCAAAACAAGAGATAATGTTAGCGTTATTTTTGAATACATATTTCTTTTAAATTTTTAAAATTTCTTTGTAAAACAATTATTATTGGTCCTAATATTGATAGAATTAACTCAGGTAAATAATAATCTGATATCACCTGATCAATGATTCAAAAATTAAAAGATTAAAAGAAATCAAAACTTCTCGTTTAAATAAGAATCATTTTTTTAGTATCAATCACTCTTCCATCAACATTTAAAGTATATATATACATCCCGGTTACAAGTTCACCCCTGGCAATACTAACACTTCCGTTTCCATTAATTGGAATTGTTTTTACAAGAGATCCATGAATGTTAAATACATTAATATTAGCTTTGACAATAACAAAAGGTAAATTATAGTTTATCGTAGTTGTCTGATAAAAAGGATTTGGCACATTCTGAGATAGTAAATTGTCATTGTTACTGGTACTTTCAACAGACGACGGATCTTCACTTACAAAAGTTCTATCGGTTAAAAGTGCTACTTCATTGGCGTTTAGTTGGATAGTTTTATTTAAAATATTTCCCGATCTGGTTTGATGCCAGTTATTCTGATTGTCAAACCAACCAACTGAGTACTGATAGGTAGATGGGAGAGTGTTAAAAGTAAAGGAACTCCCATCTTTGAAACTAAGCAAAATTATTTCATTTGTGGTATCTAACAATGCTAAAGCTTCTCCACCCGATGGTGAATAGTAACTTATAGAATATGGTTGAATTCTGGCAGTTTCGTTAATTACTCCTGCAAAATTTGACTTATTAAACGCTGCAATTTTTTTTAGAGCAGAACATAGGGCTATTTTCTTATCTGCCTTATAAATCATTAGGTTAAAAGCGGTTACTTCACTCCCTACTACTTCAGCTCTGGGAGTTGGATCGTTGCAATAGATATAACCAACATTCAATGTTCCATCCCTTACAACCCAATCATTTCCAGTAGTACTTCTATATAGGCCTAAATCGTATTGACTTGTTCTCGATCCAGTTGTTCTTAATTCGTAATTAAGATAGCCACTCCCTGCTTGAAATGCAGCACATGCAAGATTAATATTATTGCTATATAATGCGCCATTTTCAGGCGTGTAATTCACGTTCCATGAACAATTTAAATATCCCTGACCCGATAAAAAAATTGATAAATTATCCTGATACATATCCCTACCTACAATGTCGATTCCATCAAGACTTTTATAATCTAAAGTATCCTTTGCAGAAGCCCATCCTGTCAGGTTAACCCGTGTAACCATATTCGCAGCACTCGAATGAACAGTTTGTCCGATTTTATTCATCAAATTTAATACTGCTGTTTTCTGATTCCCAGCCCATAATTGTGTCATTACCCCACTACCATCCGGTTCATTTTCTATCTGAAATATCATTACCCTGTGGGTTACGTCATATGTTGACAAATGTTTCATTAGGGCTGCTACTGCACGGATTTCTTTTGCTACTAAATTCGAATTACTAAGATCAAGAGGAGCCCATTGTACAGTAGTTGAAATTAGGGGGTAGCTTGAATGATTATTTATAATATAGCCAGGTGCTCCGGAATAACCACAAACATCTGATCCAAACCACTCCATTTGAAGTCTAAGGTCGTACCTGTTTGCATTTTGTATTAAGGTATCAACATAACTAAAATTAAATACATTGTCAGACGTTTCTATCCATGACCAGGGAACACCTACTACAAGATCATGAAAACCTGCTTCACTTGTTTTTTGAAAGTATTGATAAATTGTAGATCTATACGTCGTATTGCATGGCCAGGTTCCAATATAATCATCAATACGTCCTTGAATACCATAATTTAAATAAGGTAAACCTTGATATTCAATATAATTTCCTACTTGATTTCTAATTATTTTAGAAATTTGTCCATTACTTTGTACTATAACCAAGGTTAATAATAGAACTAAAAATACTATTTTTTTCATGTTTTTTAAATATATTGTTAGTTTTGACACTTAAAATCGAAACTAGCAAATGATACTGATATCGTACAATTTTAATACTAAACCTTCATTTCTAAATTACTTTCAAATATCGAAATACTAACTTTGTTGGGTAGACATTAAATCAGTTAACATGATAGATCATCTTTCAATTTGATTTTTCCAATCATGATTTTATACTATATTATTCAGATAATTTTCAATAAACCAGTTGTGACAATTCGATCTTCAATTTAACCTGCTTAATCTTGCTGATTTTTGAATTAAGTCGGTTGACACTTAACGCAATGGATATTAAAATAATAAATAAATACAAAAAAAATTCAAGATGAAATCTTAATTTCTAGTATTCTAAAGAATAGTATTGAAAGAATACTTTTATTTATTTTAATAAACAACCCTATATTCTACAGGCAAGTCATTTCTTATTAAATTAAGAATAACTTGCCTGTAGATTTATATAAAATCAGATTCAATAAACTAAATTTTAGAACCTAATTGATCGCTGGATACAATTTATCTTTTTAATTTTATTAAAAAGATATTGCAGTGCCATTCCATGTTGCAAGCGTAATCACACACCCACCGGTTAATGCATTCTTATCCCTTAGGTATTTAATATAATTAACTATATTATCTGTAGGCGCCGTTGGGTTTGCCGAATTATTTCCGGTGATAGTAATATTACCTCCAATAGTTGATACGGATTCAAGAGCAAGATAGTCAGACAAAAACCAATTATTCATCAATATCAGATTTCCACCCACATAATTTAAAGCCATGCCGTTAAAATTCAACAATTGAACAGATTTACCTCCACCTTCAATATCAAAGTCACCTCCTACATAATTCAATGAAGCTAAACTATTATTCGTGATATTAGGGCATACAATTCTGACTTTACCTTCAACACGTACTATATTGCTTAATCCACCCGGGTTTGTTGGTTTAAATTTAGCATTACTGTCAATGATTAAATCTCCACCTATGTGAGTATAGCTGGCGAAACCTGAAGCATCAACAAGCAATGAATTACTTATCAATACAATATCACCTTTACAGCTAATTTTATCAAGAAAACCTAACGTTTTGGTAATCTTTGTTCCGGTTATCAATAATGTTCCTTTAATATCAAAATTTTTAGTTGCCAATGCTGTCATCACTGCATCTGTAATCCCAGGCCCGGTAATAGTTAAATTTCTTACCGAACCGTTTGAAGGAGCAAATGAATTAGCTTCTGTTATTGAGGTAATAGTATAGCTTTTAATATTTTCGACAGTTACATTGATCGTATAGTCTTGAGTTTTGATCCCATCGACAGATTTTACAGTCAGAACTTTAGGTGTCGTAAAATCATTGACTGTAGCTTCGCTTACTTGCATAATACTACCTATACTTACAGTGGCTTTTGTTGAAACTGCAAAACTCGCTTTTAGTGATGTTACATCAGTACCTATTGGCATAACAAAGTAGACTATGTGTGTTGTATCATTGATGAGTCCTTTTACATCAAAAATCAGATTGTTATTAAATAAACTTTTAAAAGATATATTTTGAAGTTTGCAAAGCGAATATTCGGGTAAGTTTACATTAACTGTATAGTTCTGAGTTGAACCATCTACCGCTGTAAGTGTATAGATTACCGGACTTGAAAAATCATTGGTAGTTTTATTGTTATCCTCGGCAGTTTTGCCTAATGCAATAGATACCAGATTAGACACATTGAATGTAGGTTTTAAGCTTCTTACATCTACACCAAATTGACCGACCGGCACTGTAATGGTATGTGTTGAATCGTTGATGACACCAACCAGGGAATCTGACTTTAAAGCCGGATTCAATGTTTTCAGAAACTTAAATTCGAGTATTTTTTTTTCGAAGGTAACCGGAGTTTCAGCAACTTTACAACTAACCAAAAATACGAACATAGTAAATGTCAGCAGTGATAGTACTCCGAATTTAGATTTAAAATTTATTTTTTTCATTATGTGCAATGTTTTTTATGGAAAACTTATGAAATTACTTTCGACTGGATATTAAAGTTGAGTTGAATTATGGTAGTTGTCTAAACCTATTTAATTATTTTGAATATGTTTGATTGAATTTACGGGTGTTTTGAATCTGCATTTAAAAACAATGAGTGATTATTCCTTTTTGTATACCATTAAATAGACATTTTTGTCTTTTTCAAATTGATTAGTATTTATTGAATAGCATAAAAAAAATATATAATTTAAAATATCTATTGATGATAAGACTTAAAACACTTATTTTATTGGCAGTTTGCAAAATTTCTCATTGCAAACTGCCAAAGATTTATTTTAAATTTCTACAGAAGCCAAAACTAAAATTGTTTCAATTAGAAATTAAATTATTGTTTCACAAATTTCTTTGCAATCGTATTATTTTCTGTTTGTAATTTGACAATATATATACCTTTTGTCAAATTAGTTACATTGAGTTGATTCGTACCATTGGTTAATATTTTTGATTGCACCAATTTTCCATTTAAATTGTAAATACTGGCAGTAGTTGGTACAGTAATTCCACTTAAATTCAATACTTCTCTGGCAATACTTGGAAATAATGTAATATTGTCATTTGAAACTGTAGAAACAGCTGTTGTGCCACTTGTAGTTGCGATATCATTAATTTTAATTTCGTCAAAATAAGTTACTTCGTCGGCTGAATGACCATTTGTTTGGTAGGTATTGTTTGGACTTAAATCGATTTCTGTAATATCAGCAAGTGTATAATCAGTTCCACTTAAGTCAACTACAGCTTCAACCCATTTTCCTATAGTACTAACAGTAAGCGGATAATCAAAAATATTAGCGGCATTATCTACAAGTTCTACATTAATAGTTGCTCCGGCTACATGACTTAAATACTTGAAATGTAAGAAATGAGATGCATTTGTATTATCAAAAGCAACAGTTGGCGAAATGGCTAATCCGGCAAAATATAAGTCCCCATTAGCCCATGGTTGATAACTTGATTTATGCAGCACTTTTAAGCATTTTGCAGTTGAATTAATCGCATCCGATACTGGATTATCAACTACTGTTACAGCTGCAAAATCAGTGACATTTCCTCCGGCTGCATTTGTTACAGGAGTAATTGTTTCGAAATCAGCTAATGTTTTTTCAGGTAGCGCATAAATCCTTGGTGTAGCAATATCATTAATTTCTATATCATCAATATATGTAATTTGATCTGCAAGATCGCCTGGAAACCACTGAAAATCATGATTAGGATTTATTTGAAGTTCATAAAATGTAGTGAGTTGATTTCCTTCTACATTTAGGTCATATACTGCGTCTACCCATTTACCTGTTACAGTAACAATTTCTTGAGCTGCGAAAGTTTTTGAGGATGTTGCTACCAGCGTAAAACCCATACGTTGACTCACTACATTTGAAAAATACTTAATATGCAAGTAATGCTTTGAACTGGCTTTATCAACAATCATTGAATCACCAGGTGTCACGTCAACATTAACGCAATACCATTCTGTGCTACCCCAAGGAGCAAAACTGTTTTTTTGAGTAATTTTTAAACATTTCGAACTTACATTGGTTGCATCAATTAAAGGATTATCAACTACCGCATAACATTCAGGATCGGTAAACATCCCCCAATCTACATTGTATCCTCCGGGCATAACGGTTTCAAAATTGGCAAAAACACCCGAAGGTTTATTTTCAGCGTTTGCCAAATAACTGAAAAATAAAAAAGCTAAAAGAGTAAAGAATTTCGTTTTCATAATAATATAAATTTAATTTTGCCCCTTACCTGATTTTTTTCTTAATAGAAGAAAGGGTAAATCCTATTAAGAAAGAATTTTTTATTAATAAATATTTGATATTTATTTTTTTTAAAACTATTAATTCATCATTTTCAAACAACCACCGTTGCCCTGAGGCAACGGCTGTTGAATTCAAAAAAACAACCTTTTAAAAAAACATACCCAAAAAAACTTATAAAATTCAACTTAAATCTCTTATCAATACTAACTAACTACCTAATACCTACTACCATCTAATTTACCATCCTTTCGTTTGCCCTGTTTTAGGAGCTTTCAGTGCAGTATTTTGCGAAATAGGGCACAAATTCATTTTTGAATCAAATACACGGTCTTCCACTTTAAAACGTGTTTTAGTTGCTGTGACCGTTCCATTCGAAATATTAATACCATAAATTGGTTTATTTAAAACGTCTGAGGCAATATTCCATCGACGTAAATCCCAAAAGCGATGTTCCTCAAATGCAAACTCAACCCGACGCTCATTTCGAATGCGTTGCCTCATTTGATCCTGAGTCCAACCCAATGAAGGATCTAAGTTTCCTGCATTTCCCATACTTCTGACACGCACCTGACTCAACCGCTGATATACAGAAGCATCCGGGGAGCTAAGTGCTTCGTTTTGAGCTTCAGCATAGTTTAATAAAGCTTCTGCATAGCGAAATAAAATCCAGGAGCGTAAACTGGTTCCATTCTCATCCAAATTGATAGTCGGATTAACGAATTTTTTCAAATAATATCCTGTTTTGGTATAATCGATGGTTTTATTGAGACCATCCAAACCTCCAACGAAAGTCTCAACATTCCTGCCTTTGAATAACGTACCATTATAAAGGACTGTTCCGGCTAAACGTGGATCACGGTCTGTCGAGTACATTTTGGCTTCATGAGCTGTATTTGTAGGGTCGTAAGGTACATAAACCCCATTGACTTTTATCTCAAAGGCATCTACCAGATTCTGGGTTGGATTTGTGTGCCCTTGTCCACGGGAATATCCGTTCGGAATATTCATTGATTCTATATCACTTCGGTTTGAATATGTACAAGGAAGTATAATTTCTTTATCAAATACAGTAAAAAAAGGAGTATCAAATGTGGCGTTTAAAGTATATGTATTGCCATTGTTTTCACTTAAGTCTATTACATCTTTGGCTGCTTTTGCTGCGAATGCCCATTTTGAAACATCATTTGATGGATTATTCAATAGACTTGCAGAATAGAGTAAAGTGCGGGATTTAAGCATTAGAGCTGCCCCTTTGTTAGCCCTACCTTTTGATGCATCCGAATATTGTATCGGTAAAACAGGAACTGCTTTATCGCACCAACTTACAATTGAATCTACTATTTGATTATATGGGGTGCGTGGGACGTCTAATTCACTTAAAACAGGGTTGAGCATTTTTGTGATCATTGGCACATCGCCATATCGCTTGATTAATTCAAAGTAGAAAAGGGCTTGTAAAAAATAGGTTTCACCAACTAATCGATTCCTGAGTTGGGATTGGTCCGTTGGTTTTCCGTCATTACCCAAAACAGAATCATTCGGTATAACTTTCGTTTGTCCAACATAATAAAAAAATGTTTGACATTTTCGAATTCCCGCATAAAGTCCGGACCATTGATCATCAATTACATTCAAGGGACCCCAGGCACCATTTGTCATTTTATGTATGTCTGAGGTATTACTTGATTCCATCCCATCATCAGTAGCACAATCCAACATGGCGGAACTGATACAATTATAAGATGTTCCGTTGTTTCGGGGAAGATAATAATAAATGTTACTTTGCAATCCGGTCATAAGATCAACATTATTCAAAATCTGATCTTTACCCAATTGTACATCGTATTCTTTGTTTAACATGCCTTCGCAGGAAGTGAATAAAGGAATCAAAAGAAGCGATAAGCTTTTTACTAATATTTTATAGTTCATAATTTTATAGTTTTTCATTGATTAGAATTTCACTGACGTTCCAACAC
>Ga0302215_10001372_pt1 | contig 17452 bp, 8 predicted proteins | sample II_Fen_N3_1_FD_194580 | JGI IMG/M metagenome (GOLD analysis project Ga0302215, IMG submission 194580) | Peat permafrost microbial communities from Stordalen Mire near Abisko, Sweden - II_Fen_N3_1 | ecosystem: Environmental > Terrestrial > Soil > Wetlands > Permafrost | place: Sweden: Abisko...
ATCCTACAGCTACAGCTACTCCGGTAACTACTCCGGAAGATACCGCAGTAAACGGAACTGTAACAGGAAGTGATATTGATGGAGATGCGTTGATATATACAAAAACAACAGATCCAACGCATGGAACCGTTACAGTTAATCCTGATGGCACTTACACCTATACTCCAAATGCAAATTACAATGGACCTGATAGTTTTGATGTAACAGTAAGTGATGGTAAAGGTGGCAGTATAACGGTAACGGTGAACGTAACAGTAACTCCTGTAAACGATAATCCTACAGCTACAGCCACTCCGGTAACAACACCTGAAGATACCGCAGTAAACGGAACTGTAACAGGTACTGATATTGATGGAGATGCGTTGATATATACTAAAACAACAGATCCAGCGCATGGAACCGTTACAGTTAATCCTGATGGCACTTACACCTATACTCCAAATGCAAATTACAATGGACCTGATAGTTTTGATGTAACAGTAAGCGATGGTAAAGGTGGCAGTATAACGGTAACGGTTAACGTAACAGTAACTCCTGTAAACGATAATCCTATAGCTACAGCCACTCCGGTAACAACACCTGAAGATACATCAGTAAACGGAACTGTAACAGGTAGTGATATTGATGGTGATGCGTTGATATATACAAAAACAACAGATCCAACGCATGGAACGGTTACAGTTAATCCTGATGGCACTTACACCTATAATCCAAATGCAAATTACAATGGACCTGATAGTTTTGATGTAACAGTAAGCGATGGTAAAGGTGGCAGTACAACAGTAACGGTTAACGTAACAGTAACTCCTGTAAACGATAATCCTACAGCTACAGCTACTCCGGTAACTACTCCGGAAGATACCGCAGTAAACGGAACTGTAACAGGAAGTGATATTGATGGAGATGCGTTGATATATACAAAAACAACAGATCCAACGCATGGAACGGTTACAGTTAATCCTGATGGCACTTACACCTATACTCCAAATGCAAATTACAATGGACCTGATAGTTTTGATGTAACAGTAAGTGATGGTAAAGGTGGCAGTACAACAGTAACCGTTAATGTCACAGTAACTCCTGTAAATAAAAAGCCTGTTGCAGTTGATGATGTAGTATCTACAAATGAAGATACGACAGTAAGTGGAGACTTAACTTTAAATGATACTCCAAGTGCTGATGGTGGAAATGTATGGACTAAAACAACAGATCCTAGTCATGGTTCTGTAATCGTAAATACAGATGGAACTTTTGAATACACTCCTGATTTAGGTTATAACGGTACAGATAGTTTTACTTATACTATTACAGATAGTAATGGTGATACTTCACTAGCAACAGCAACAATCAATGTAAATGCACTTCCTGAATTTGTCAAAACAGTGAGTAAGCCGAACCGAAATAATGATGGTACTTTCAGTTGGATTTACACCATTACAATTATCAATGATACTAAACAAAAGGTTGATTCAATACAGGTTATTGATAATTTAGATGATGTCTTTGTATCTAAAGGTTGTACTTATGAAGTGACAAGTAAAATTGCCTCAGGACTGTTAATTGCTAACGGTATGTTTAATGGCTCAAGCAACACAAAATTATTACTTGATGGTGGCTCGATAGCAGCTAATACCAAAGATTCAATAATGATAGAAGTAAAAGTTGATCCACATGGACAAACTGATTCGGTTACAGTATTCAATCAAGCTATTTTAACAGGAAAGTCAAGTCTTGGTTTAATTAACATGTTATCCGATGCTAACATTGCAACACGTCCGTATGACCCAACTAAAGCCGTTATTCCAATTGTTGACTTATTTATTCCAGATGGATTCTCTCCAAATGGAGATGGTATTAACGACAACTTTGTAATTCCTCATACCACATCATTGAAAATAGAATTTGAAGTTTATAACCGATGGGGAAATTTGGTTTACAAAAGCGACGATTATAAAGATGATTGGGATGGAAAAGGAATGGGAAAACTACTTGGACAAGACTTACCTAATGGAACCTATTTCTGTTCATGTAAGGCAATAGTAATTTCAACCGGAGAAGTTGTTAATAATGGAGTTAAGTATATAACCTTACGTAGATAAAATCTCTAATAATCTCCCCATTCTGATTTCAAAATATTATTAGAAAGGGGAGATTAAAAGAAATATCTCAAATTAGAATTCGAACAAAAGAATACTTTTTTATTCAGGAAAAGATATAAATAAATTAAACGCATGGTAATGTCAAGAAAGATTATTTCCAACTTATTTTTTAAACAAACTATTACTAAGTCTCAGTTGATATTGTTTGTTTGTATGTTGTTTTTGACTGTTAATTCGGTTAATGCGCAGCAAGAACCCATGTACTCACAATACATGTTTAATATGGTTCAGATGAATCCTGCTTATGCGGGTAATAGAGCGGTAGATAATATAACAGCTATGTATCGTAAACAATGGGTTGGGATTGAAGGAGCACCTTCAACAGGAACCATATCGTGGGATAGACGTGAAGATGCCAGTAATATTGGCTATGGTTTACAAATTTACAATGATAACATTGGTATAGAAAAAACCATAGGAGTTCAGGGATTTTACTCTTACAGAATTCCTTTTAAAAATGCATCATTAGCTTTAGGACTAAGTGCTGGAGTTTTGAATTATCGGGCAGCATATTCAACTGTAATTACTACTATGGGAGGTGATCCATTGTTTTCGGAAGATATTAATGGTTTTCGTCCAACTGCTGGTGTTGGAGCATTATATGCAACAGAACATTGGTATGCTGGTTTCTCAATTCCAGCTTTGCTACAAACAAAAATTTCTCAGAGTAATGTACAAATTACTACTGGTGCCTCTAACCATTATTTCCTGACTGGTGGTTATATTTTTGATGTTTCGCCGGATTTAAAATTAAAGCCATCTTTGCTGCTTAAAAGTGTTCAGGGAGCTCCCTTACAATTCGATATCAACATGAATGCCTGGATTCAAGATATTATTGGTTTAGGTGTAAGTTATCGTACTGGTGATTCATTTGTAGGTATGTTTGAGATACAAATAACACCTGTATTACGACTTGGTTATGCATATGATTATGTTATATCCAATCTGAAAACCTACTCAAAAGGTACCCATGAACTTATGTTAAGATATGAATTTGGAGGTACAAAAACTCAACGTGTCTTATCCCCTCGTTATTATTAAGTTTCGCAAATTTATTTTTTTGATAAATAAAAATAATTAGTACTACAAAAATGAAGCTAACAACTATAAAACCAATTGTTTTTGGACTCTTTTTCTCATTGTTCTTAATTAATAGCGGTACGCTAAGTTCACAAAATTCAGGCAATAAAGTTGCTGCGTCAATTGTGTTGAGTAAGGCAGATTTGTCTTATCAGGACTTAAAATATGCAATTGCAGCTGATTATTACGAATCTTATTTGCAAGGTGAAATAAGTCCGGCAAAAGAGGTGCTCTTAAAACTTGCCGATTGTTATTGGCAAATGAGAAAATATGAAGATGCTTTGCGTCTATATAAACGTATTTATCCTGCTGCTGACCCTGCTGCAAGTGAGAAAGAACATTTTCGTATTGGTGAACTGTTTGCTCGTTTTGGGCAATACTCACAGGCATCCGAATGGCTTATAGGGGTTAATGGATTTGCTTCAAAGGCAAATACCTATGCCGCAAATGATCAGCTTAATACTATGAAACGAGATTCATTAAGATGGAAAGTTCAGTATGTTGATATTAATACTCCATATCGTGAATTTTCTCCTTTTGTGTCGAACAAAACTTTGTTTTTCAGCAGCAATAAACCACTTGCAGTAAAAACAAAAGCTTTTGGTTGGGATGGAAATAATTTTGCCCGACTTTGGCAAATCCCTGTTTCAAGTATTGATAGTGCAATGGCATATACAGTTGATAATGATACTGCTAATAAACTTCTCTCAAACAAAATAGCAAAAAATATAGCGGATGTTTATGAATGTGGCGACACAAAGTCTAACGTCAATATCAAACGTACTCTTGCTAAACAATCTTATCTGAAAGCTGATACCAACTTAATTGGTTCAATTGTACCCGGGCTCAATACAGTTAAATTTAATGCAGGTGCTATTTCTGTTGATAATAATAATCATTTCTATTTTTCATCTAATTACGATAAACCGGATAAAAATGGTATTAATCGTATTCGTTTAATGGAGGGACTTAAAACTGAATTAGGTGTTACAACCATAAAAGCGCTACCTTTTGGAGACCCTAATTCTTATTCGGTAATGCATCCGGCAATCAATTCTGACGGAACTATACTTGTATTCAGTAGCAATAAACCAAACGGTAAAGGTGGTTACGACCTATATTATTCGCAACGTAAAGATTTGAATCAACCATGGGATTCGATAAAGGCACTTAGTGATAAAATAAATACCGGTGGTAATGAAGTATTTCCAAGTATTGCAACTAATGGAGACTTGTATTTTAGTAGTGATGCAATTCCCGGATTAGGAGGATTGGATATTTTTAAAATGTCTTTAAATGATGCAATTGTTGGAAATTCGGACCCAATACACTTAAGCTACCCAATAAATAGTACTTCCGATGATTTTGGTTGGACTCAAAAAGATAGTTTGGGTCAAAAAGGTTTTTTTACTTCCGACAGGTTTAATAACGACGATAATATTTATAGTTTTGCTTACGTTGAACCTCTAAAACCTCTTGGAAAGTATTTTCTGAAGGGCCGTGTGTTGGATGAAATATCCAGAATGCCATTAAAAGGTGCAACCGTTTTCTTATACAATAAAGAAACAGAAAAGATATTGGTAACAAAAACAGATGAAAATGGAAACTATACTTATTCACTAACAAAGTCGGCTGAGGTAGTTCTTAAAGCAGTGGAGAAAGAGCATTCTAACAACTGTTTCGCTACGCAATTTGAAGTAAGACCAGTATTTAAGGACACACTTATTACTCCGCGCGATTTGCTATTGGGACGTTTTAAAGTAGGCTATAAATGGAAATTGGACAATATACATTACAATTTTGATAAATTCTTCATTCGTGCTGATGCGCGTCCAATTTTGGATAGTGTATTGAGGGTATTGAATACATATCCTAGTAATGTTGAATTAAGTTCACATACCGATAGTAGAGGTTCAATTAGGTATAACGACAGGTTGTCACAACATCGTGCAGATGCAGCTGTTGAATACCTGATTAAGAGTGGAATAAATCCAAAACGTATCACAGCCAAAGGTTATGGCGAACGTCAGTTGTTAAACAAATGTGCTGATGGTGTAAAGTGCTCTGAAGAAGAACATCAAGCCAACCGACGTACTGAGGTAAAAATTACCGGATTGACAGAAGAAGGAACAAATCTTGAAATAAATCCGGATAAATTTGTTGATGGGCAGGAAATTGAAAAATCGGCATTACCTAATGGTTTTTTTGATAAATGTAAATAATAAGAGGCAACACTAAATGAAATCATTTTTTTAGAGCCTATCATTTTTTAGTGTAATTAATTATGAAAATTAGAATTTATTCCATATTATTATTCTTATGTATTGTTTCAGCTCTTTATGCTGTTCCTGCAAAACCGGGTATGTCAAAAATCACTCAACCTGATGGTTATCAGTTAGCAACACTGCAACGGGGTGACGAAACGTTTCATTATCGGACTACAACCGACCAATACGTTTTGCTTCAAGATGTGCAGGGGTATTTTGTTTATGCACAACAAGGCAATAATGGAGAATTGGTTGCTTCAGAAATAAGGGCGCATAATATGAATGAAAGAAGTGAACAGGAAATCGCTTTTTTGCAGACAATTAAACCAAACTTGCCTTTCGGAACTGTTATAAGACAAAGCGTAAAATTAAAGCTTTTGAACAAAAAAGCTCAAAGTAGCCGAAGGAAAGTTGAAGGAGAAAAATCGAAAATTAACCCACATTATTTAGTAATTTTAGTTGAGTTTTCAGATAATAGTTTTGCTGCAAGCGATGATAATGCACGCTTTACTGCTCAATTAAATGGCGATAATTATACTACCGATGGTGCCACTGGTAGTGCAAAAAAGTATTTTACCGACAATTCTATGGGTAGTTTTTCTCCTACATTTGATGTATATGGTCCGGTTAAACTTGATAATCCTATGGCTTATTATGGAGGTAATGATGCCAGCGGTAACGATATGTATCCCGATAAAATGGTTTCGGAAGCTTGCCAAAAGTTAGACGGCAGTATAGATTTCTCGAACTACGATGCGAATAATGATGGATCGGTGGATAATGTATTTGTAATATATGCCGGATACGGAGAAGCATCTGGAGGTACTAAAAATACTATTTGGCCTCATGCAGGTGGTGTTTATGACAATGTTTTATTAGATGGTGTGTTGTTGGATGGTTATGGTTGTACATGCGAATTGCAAGAAAGTGGAATTATTGATGGTATCGGAACTATGTGCCATGAATTCACACACGTTATCGGACTTCCGGATTTTTATGATACCGATTATGCTACAAATGGAGAAGCATATGGAACTCAGTCATGGGATTTGATGGGAGGTGGAAATTACAACAACTATAGTATGACACCTCCTTATTATACGGCCATAGAAAGACAAATGATGGGTTGGGGAACTCCTACTATGCTGACATCTGGAAACTATGCACTTGCACCTGTAAGTACAAATCAGTTTTTTAGAATTGACACTCCTACTCCAAATGAGTATTATTTATTTGAAAACCGTCAACAATCTGGTTGGGATTATTTTATATCAGGGCATGGAATGTTGGTTTACCATGTTGACAAAACGTCAGTCTACCAGTCATATTGGGACGATAATAAAATTAATGCCTATTCAGCTCATCCATGTATGGAAATTGTGCCTGCCGGAGGAACATTTGCAATAGGTTCTGAAAGTTCACAACCATTTCCAGGAACAAGCTCAAACGACCGTATTACAGACTTTACAACTATCAACCTTAAATCGTGGTCAGGTGCTAGTCTAGGAAAAGGACTTGTCAACATTATTGAAGCAGGTGACCAAGTTTCTTTTTTAATGCTAAACACCGCTGATTTATTGCTGGTAGAAGCTGTTGATGCCACTAATATTAACACTACTTCTTTTACAGCCAACTGGACAGCTACAAATAGCAATAATACAAAGCTAAATGTATATCAAAAAACTTCCGTTGGAAACAGTTCTCAAGACTTTTCAACCATTCCGTCTTCACCATGGGAAAGTGTAAATGTAAAAACTTCTAGTTCTACTTTTTCAACTAATTCGGCACGGTTCTATATAGATGCTGCTTACTTGATTTCGGAACAATATCCTGATGCTATTAGCAATATTTCATTTTCGATAAAAACATATGCAGCTGGTGATGGATGTACCTCTACCCTTAATATATTAGCTTCTACAGATAAGTCTTCATGGGAATTGCTCAAAACATGTACATCAAGTTCAGATGCAGCAATAGTTACAGTACCAGTCGATCTAACAAAAAATTATCGTTATTTCAAATTCGTTTTTAATAAAACCGATTTGGATATTTGCGTAGATGATATTAATATTACTTATGGTGGTGTAAAAACATATACATTGCAAAATACGAATGTAACAGCTGCTACAACATACAATGTTACTGGCTTAAATATAGGACAGAAATATTTTTTCACATTAAATGCTGCCAATACAAATGAAACTGCCGTATCTAACGAAATACAAGTACAATTAAGTTCCATAGCAACCGATTATAATACTATATCAAAAAACAGATATAAAATATCAGCATTTAATCATACAATAAATGTCATCTCACCAGACATTACAACTTTAAGAATATATAATGAAATAGGGCAACTTGTTACTTGCAAACAATTGCAAGTTGGCAACAATCAGATACCTGTTTCAACAACTGGAATATACATTGTAAGAATGTCTGATAGTTTTATGAAACTAATTGTAGAATAAAATATAGTTAATTAATTATTGAGTTTTTTACAGTTCATCAAATAGCTCTTTTTTTTAGCGAAACTATTATAATTGAATTAATTGTGATAATAGATGAATTTTTAGCAGGAAAACCGTTTACAATCAAAAATTTACCTTATGATCAAATAAAGTATTGTAAATCTGATGAAAAACTAATATATTTTATTAACAACCAAGTTATTTATCAATCAGGAGTTATTTTTTCTAATAAGAATACTGTATTTTCAGTTCTTTTACCTTTGTTTGGATTGATTCAGTGTTTAACAATTCCTTATTCTTATTGTGAGGAGGTGACAGATCGTATTGTAATTTAAACTAGAAGTATAGGTGATATTTTCTAAAATATTCATTATCTTTGAGTATATTATGGTGTTCAATATCCTAAATGTTAAGCATATCACCGATTATATCTTCAATTTGATCTAAGAATATATATTAATATAAAAATGTTCTGGAATTCCAGAACATTTTTATAATTATCAAATAACAAGTCTTTACCTGCAAAAATTTATGAAACATAAAATCATATTTTATTTTCTGATAATCTTTGAACTTATTCTTACGAAATCTGTCCTTGCTGTTCCAGCATATCCCGGACCTATTAAGTATACCCAACCCGATGGTTCGGTGATTACAGTTCAACTCAAAGGAGATGAAAGAGTTCATTGGGCCGAAAGCTCAGATGGTTACACCCTGCTAAGCAATGGAAAAAATGGTTGGGAATACGCAGTTACTAACGAAGCTGGTGATTTGAAGGTTTCGGGTGTCTTGGCTCGTGAGGTGAACAAACGAACTGTAGGAGAACTAAAATTACTTCAAAGAGTAGAAAAAAGAAATCGCTTCAGCCAAAAGCAGGTAAACATGCTAAAGTCGGTTTGGGAAGTAAAAAATGGTTCGGATAAACTGATTGGCACAAGTAATTTTTTCAAACCAAACGCAGTTAAGTCGTCAAATAATGATGGACGACAAAAAGTATTCTCTCCAAATGGAACGAAGAAACTGTTGATGATTCTGATTCAGTATCCAGATAAAGCATTTACTTTCACAAAAAATGACTTTACCAATTTAACGAATACTCAGAATTACAATTTAAATGGTGCTCATGGGAGTGTAAGAGATTATTTTCGAGAGCAATCCTATTGGACTTTAGATCCTAACAAAGGATTTGATGTCGCTACTACCGTGGTAGGTATTTATACTGCAAAATATAATATGGATTATTACGGTGCTGATGCCGCAGATGGTTCACATGATCCCAATTCAAACGAGTTGATGCTAGAAGCTGTACAAGATGCAGATCCTGATGTTGACTTTACTCAGTACGATAATGATGGAGATGGCTCTGTAGATGGTGTTTATATCGTTTACGCTGGTTACGGACAGGCTTCAAGTGGTATTGCCAATACAATATGGCCTCATGCAGGTGGTATTTCAGGTCAAACTTTTGATGGAAAAACAGTTTCAAAATATTCTTGCTCTAATGAATTGAATTCGGACGGTTCTTTGACCGGAATTGGTGTTATCTGCCACGAATTTGGTCATGTGTGTGGAGCACCCGACTATTATGATACTGATTATGACACCGGAGGTCAGTTTCCCGGTACCGGTGATTGGGATATTATGTGCGGTGGATGCTACAATGGGTTTCCTTCTAACTCTGGAAATGTACCATCACATTTTAATCCGCTCGAGAAAATTAAGGCAGGATGGATAACACCATTTGTCTTATCTACAACAAGTTCAATTGCCAGTATACCTGATATAACAACATCTCCAGTAGTATATAAATATAATACGGCAACTGCAAATGAATATTATTTATTAGAAAACCGACAACAAACAGGTTTTAATAGCTATTGTCCCAGTCATGGTTTAATGATTTATCATTATAGTCAATCCTATTGGAATGCAACAAAAAACAAGACAGCACCTCAGGGCTTTTATCTAGTTTGTGCAAATAATACAACAAATCCTACTACGATATCAGATGGATCTAGTTATGGAGATATTAATAGTGTAGCATGTCCTTTTCCTGGGTCTTCTGGTAAAACTGCCTTTTACGATACAGGTATGCCCAGTTCAAAATCTTGGTCGGGAGCTAATACAGGTCTTCCACTTACCAACATTAAAGAGAATGTAGATGGAACTATTAGTTTAAATATGTCAGCTATAACAACCTGTTCTTCTGCTCCTACGTCACAAGCCTCAGCATTGACTGTTACTCCGGTTACCTACAATACCATGAATTTTTCGTGGACTAGAGGCACTGGTGATAAAGTAATTATTGTCGCAAGAGAGGGTAGTGCGGTAGATTTTGATCCATTAAGCGGAACAAATTATACTGCCAATGCCAACTTTAAATCGGGAGATGAGGTTGGTTCCGGGAACTATGTAGTCTATAATGGAACAGGTACTTCTGCTAGTTTAACCGGACTAAGTGGAGGAACCACCTATTACTTTTCGGTGTATGAATATAATAATACAGATGCTTGTTATCTAAATCCAGCATTAACGGGTGCAGGAACCACCAATTGTACTATTGATGCTGCTACGTTTACTGAAAGCTTTGAAAGAAGTTCTTTTGGTTGTTGGACACTAACTGATAACACCGGTCAGGGTAATTGGAAAATAGGAACAACTACAAACACTAACTTACCACCAAACCTTAACGGCAATTATGCTTATTTTAAAGGAGAGTACGCAGTTGCCCATAGCTATAATGCAGACCTTATTTCTCCAACATTCGATCTTTCGACCTATACTGGTGTCTCATTAGAGTTTAAACATCATTTTGATGCCAGTAACTCATATCCATCTACTGGAACTGTTTACTACAGCATTAATAATGGTGATACATGGAATTCACTTGCGACATACACTTCTGACCAAAATAATGCTACGGTTTCTCTAAATTTGCCAGTCGCTGTAGGTCGGTCTCAGGTAAAATTTAAATGGAACTATAGTTGCTCACCCACAGGTGCTTTTATGTGGGCTGTTGATGATATTCAGGTTAAGGATGTTCCTGAAAATCCATCTTCAGTTACTGCTACTGCTACAAGTTCGAGCCAGATTAATCTGAGTTGGACCAAAAACAGTTTAAGTAATGATGTAATTATTGCGTATTCACCTACCAATATCTTTGGAACTCCAGTGAATGGTACTACATATTCTGAAGGAACGAGTCTTTCTGGAGGAGGAACTGTATTGTACAAAGGTAGTCTTACTACTTTTAATCACACAGGACTAAATGCAAGCACAACTTATTATTACAAAATATGGTCGGTTAGTGCAACAAACAAGTACTCTGCAGGATTGACACCTGTCAGTGAAACGACAGATTGTAGTGCAATCAACACACTTCCGTTTGAAGAAAACTTTACGGCCGGCACACTACCAAGTTGCTGGAAAGCAAAAGATAATTCAGGACAGGGTAATTGGCAATTTGGAACAACGTCAAATGTGAATTACACTCCTGCCTTGACAGGTAGCTACGCTTATTTTAAAAGTACGTATGGTGTTGCCCACAATTATAATGCTGACCTTATATCGCCAACGTTCGACTTCTCAATTTATGGTGGTGTTGCGCTCAGTTTCACACATCTATTTGATGCTAGTGGTAGCTACCCATCTACCGGAACTGTTTATTATAGTATTGATAATGGCGTGACATGGAATTCATTGGCTACTTATACAAGTGATTCTTCAAATCCACAAGTTGTTACTTTAGGAATATGTGCTGTTGCAGGGCAATCAAATGTAAAATTTAAATGGACATATACATGCTCTCCTACAGGGGCTTATATGTGGGCGGTAGATGATATAAAAATTGCTGAAACCTCTGGAATATGGAATGGCTCAACAAATACAGATTGGCATACTGCCAGTAACTGGTGTAGTAATACAGTGCCAACCGCCACTACGAATGTAATAATACCAACGGGAGTTACAAATATGCCTTCTATTACAAACACAACGGTGGCAACCTGTAAAGATATTATTTTACAGACGAGTACAACACTTACTATGGCAGCCAATACTGAACTTGATGTAAAAGGGAACTGGAATATGTATGGGAGTATGAATGGCAATACATCTTCATTGGTGAAGTTTAATGGATCTGTTGCTCAAAGTATTGGTGGCTCAACTTATACAATATTCAAAAAACTTAAGATTGATAATACTTCTGGTATGATTTTAAGTACAGAAGCCCGTGTAGATGTAACCCTGGAACTAACTAACGGGCTTATTACAACAACTGGTTCCGGAAAAGTCAATATGTTTGGCGGTTCGGTAACTAGGATAAATGGATGGGTAAATGGTACTCTGCAGAAATATACATGGACAACGACGACTAGTAATATTTATGAAATTGGTGATGCAACTAATTATACACCAGTTACAATAACATTCCCATCGGGAAGTATTACCGGTGGAGGCGGTTTGGCGATGAAAACTACTACTGGCGATCATCCTAATATAGCAACTTCAACACTCAACTCAGCAAAAAGTGTAAACAGATATTGGTCGTTTCCATATAACGGAATAACATTTTCTTCATGTAATATCGTTTTCAACTATCTTTCTGGAGATCTTGATGCTTCGGTTAGTACCGACAACTTACTTGCAGGAAAATATCTTTCTACCGCATGGACTTATCCAACAGTTGGAACAAAAACTTCAACTTCAACTCAGATAATAGGTGTTACTTCTTTGGGCGATTTTGTTTTAGCAGAAGGACCAAAAATTACTGTTTCTACTGGCGGCAACTGGAGCAATGCTGCTACTTGGTCACCAGCTGGAGTACCGGTTGCAACCGACAATATTGTAATAACTTCTCCGGCAACAGTAATAGTAGATGTAAATCCAACAGTGTGTAATGATCTTAGCATTCAGAACGGAGCTATACTAAACGTAGCTCCAGGCAAATCACTTACTGTTAACGGAACTTTTACCAACAATGCCGGTGTTACTGGTTTTGCACTACAAAGCGATGCTAACGGAACCGCTACCTTTAAAAATGCAGGCAGCGTAAATACATCTATTCCAGCAACTGTTCAACAATATCTTGCTACAGGTCGCAACTGGTATGTTTCTACACCGGTAACCGGTGCTACCAGCAATGTATTTGGAGTTGGTTCAACTAATAAATTGGCGTATTACAACGAAACGGCTAATCCACCGGCGTATGTACAAATTACTGATAACGGAACCACACTTATTCCGGGGACAGGATATGTTGCTCTTATTGGTAGTGGTACCGACTATTCCTTTACCGGTACACTTAACGATGGTACAATAACATTGCACCCAAGTCGTACAGGAACGGATGCTGCTAAGCGTGGTTTCAACCTGATTGGAAACCCATACCCTTCGTTCCTCGATTGGAATGCAGTAACCAAAACCAATGTAGGTTCTACAATTTGGTATCGTACAAAAACAACGGGTACTGATATGACTTTCGATACCTACAACGGAACAGTTGGTACGGCTAATGGAGAAAAGGGTACTGTATCGCAGTATATACCGCCTATGCAAGCATTCTGGGTTAGGGTTAATGGCGATGGACAATCGGGAACTCTATTGTTGAATAATAACATGCGTTCACATCAGGATCAGAGTGTAACTACCAACCGACTTCGCACACGTAGTGAAAGCAACGATTTACAGCTTATTCGTCTCAAAGTATCAAACCGTGTAAATTCTGATGAAGCCATCCTTGTTGCCACAAATAATGCTTCAGATGGTATTGACGAAATGGATGCTCCTAAGATGTCGAATCAGAATACGAATATCCCGGAAATTTATACACTGAGTAATAACGAAGAGTTGACTATAAATTGTCAGAATAATTTCAATACAGACAAGGAATTTGCACTTGGTTTCCGTCCGGGTAAAGCAGGTACTTATAGCATTATTGCATCCGAAATAAGCAATTTGAATTCCGACAACAAAATAATTATTGCCGATCAACTGAATACAACTGAAACAACACTTGGTCAGGATGGTATTTATACATTTACTTCGGATGGAACAACGACAAACAATCGCTTTGTTATACGATTTAATTCAAGTTCTATTACTACAGAGAATATAAACACTGAGAATGACAAAGATATTTATGTTTATCAAAATTCAGATAAACAAGTTGTAGTTTCAAGTATTAAGAAAATCCCTTCAAATTCATCTGTATTGGTTTACAATGCTTTGGGGCAGCGGATTATAAATACCCAACTGCATGGCACCAAAACAGTTATTGCGGGAAATTTGTCTTGTGGAGTTTATTTTGTAGAAGTAAAATTGGGGACAACAGTTATTACCCGAAAAGTAGTGTTTAATTAATTCTAAAGTAAGGGAAATTATTATGTCAACATATTTTAAAACAGAAAAACGAAAATATATAATGCCCGAAATTCAAGTTGTTTTACTTGATAATGCAATTTCGCTGGCACTAGCATCTGAGCCTGATGGAGACCCCAATTGGACTAAGGTTATCCATAATTTTAATGACGATCCATTTCACACAAATATGGGCTAGAATAGTATTTTGAATGTAAACTATGAATTATATAAATTAGGCTTATTTCTAGTTCGTTTGCCGTTATCTTCTTTTAAAAGGTGTTATCAAATTCCTTAGAAGACTCATCATTTAAATAATAAATTTCTGTAACTTCGTTGACTGTTAGCATAGGGCAGAATTATAGTTATCTATTTGTATTTAAGCACTATAAATGTAATTATTTTTCTTGTCTTATGCTAACTTTTTAGCAATTTTCTTATGTCGAACTCACGTTAAGTTATATTGCAGGGTATAAAAATTTATTTAGGCAATTCACGTTTTGATATTCGGCAATATATGTTAGCTGTAGAGAGTTTTCCGAATGAAAAGATAATGCGTTCAATGGATTGTTAATTTTGGATGATAATTTGATTGGTATGTCTACCTTCACCATCGCCGTTCAATCCGCTTAAAAGGCTATGATTATAGTCGTGAGGGATTATATTTTGTGACCATTTGTGTGCAAGACAGGAACTGTTTGTTTGGGCTGGTTGAGAACGGTGAAATGGTGTTGAATGATTTTGGGAAAATTGCCCCTGATGAATTGTTGAGAACGAATGATATTATTGTCCATATTACGTATGATATCTCCCGTAGGGGCGAATTGCATTCGCTCAATGATGGAAATGGTAATATCCAAATGGAGACATTTAGTAATGAGGACGAATTCAATTCGCCCCAACAGACGGTGGTTGCGATTGTGTGGAGATATAAATCGGCGGTTACGAAACAATTGAATGTGTTGGGCTTTTCGGGGAAATTGTGGCAACGAAATTATTATGAATATATCATCCGTACCCCCGAAATTGTATGAAGGGATTGATAGTTACATTATTGAAAACCTTCGCGCTGGAAAGAAGACAAATTCTTTTTTTGATTTTTTTGTTCGATAAATTGTGTAAAAGAATGAACATTTAGGTCTTAAAATGTATTGTAGTAGGTACAATTTTGCTTGCGTTTGCTAATGTAGATTGATTAACTGAACAATAAATACAGATTTACGATGGATGGATACGAATCGAATCGCCGCGATTTTTTGAAGAAACTGGGCTTAATAGCTGGAAGTGCTGCACTTTCAGTTACCGGCGTGAACGGTGTTGCGGAATTAATTACCGAAAAGAAAGAGAGTTTTACGCTTACCAAAGAACAAAACTTATTTGCTGAGAAATATGAGAAATGGCTGAAAGAGTTTCATGCTATGGCTAAGTTTCAGGTGAATGACCGTGAGCACCCTGAAAACAACAAGCGACTGATGGCTTTGTCGGAGGAGGCTAAAGTTTGGCAAAAAGACTTGATTGAGCATATGAAGGATGAGAATTTTGCTCGCTATTTTATGGTTTTGACCGAGAAGGTTACGGCTACTATTTAAGGAGGCTTTAGATAATCTACATGCCTAATAATAATCTTCATAGCTTGGATTTAACTGCTTTGCTTGAAGGTGTCAAAAAATACTCATTGTAGACCTTCATCTGAGAAGTGTTGCATTATTTTATGGGTTTAATCGGGCTTTTGAAGTTTGGTGGACTGATGGGGATTTATTAGAAACAATATAGGCTGATACTTTTTTGTATCAGCCTATATTGTTTTTTTTAATTTGCTTTGCGGTTATTTCTTTTTTGCTTTATCAAAGCATTTGTCAAAAAACAACAGTTGGTATTGGATGGAGTTGGTCCAGTATTCCCAGTTGTGAGTTCCGGGACGTTCAATAAAATCGTGATCGATATTCAACGATAATAAACGGCGGTGGAGTGAGGCATTTATCTGATAGAAAAAGTCGGAAACACCGCAATCAATGATTAAATCGAGCTCGTTATTTTTAAGGCTATTGACCATATTTACCACCGAACGGTTATCCCATTCGTCCTGATTGGTTTCGATATTTCCGATACGTTTGGCAATATCAAATTTCTTGGTAGAGAAGCGAAGGTCAACTCCACCACTCATACTTCCGGCATGTGCAAAGATGTTTTTATTCCGAATGGCAAGGTATAAAGCACCATGCCCACCCATGCTTAAGCCGGTAATGGCACGGGCCGAGCGATCCTGTATGGTTGAATAATGTGCATCGACATAGGTAATCAAATCCTTAGTAATGTAAGTTTCGTATTGGTAGGTGGAATCGATAGGACTATCGAAATACCAACTGCTAAAACCACCATCGGGGCAAACCAAAATAAGTTGATGCTCGGTGGCCAGGGTTTTAATAGAGGGAACTGTTTTTACCCACTTAGCATAATTGTCGCTGTAGCCGTGAAGCAGATATACCACTGGGTAATGCTTGCGTTCGGAATAATTATCAGGTACAATAACTACACTTTTTATCTCTTTTTTCATTTTGGGAGAGAAAACAGTGATGGTGTCGACTTGTGAACGGGAGAATGCAAATGTACATATGAGTACGGCAATTACGAGAAGGCTTATTCGCTTCATAAATAAAGAAGGATTGAATGGGTGTATAAAGATTCATTTGGAAAAATTCCGAAAAGCAAAAGTAATGAATTACATCGAACTACAAAAAATAGGTTTCCGTCAAAATCAATTATTAAATCAACTTTCTTGCATATTATAATATTTATCTCTAGCAAATAACTGAAATTAAATTAGATAAAGAAAAATAAACGAGAATCAGCGCTACCATTTGATGACCCTTTCTGTGAAATTTCTCAAAATTAGGATGTACTCCGACTGTTGCTAAGTTAGCCTTATCACGTATAGAATGTCTGGTTAACTGAAGTGTTTTTTTATCGGATTAATTTCATGCAATTGAAAATATCAGGGCTGACGCATTAAAAAATAACGATTAGAGTATGAAATTTTCCACTCAAGAAATTGATATAATTATTTGATATTCAACTGATTATATTTGTGCAATTCAATTAAAATTTGTATATTTGTCTA
>Ga0302215_10001373_pt1 | contig 17427 bp, 13 predicted proteins | sample II_Fen_N3_1_FD_194580 | JGI IMG/M metagenome (GOLD analysis project Ga0302215, IMG submission 194580) | Peat permafrost microbial communities from Stordalen Mire near Abisko, Sweden - II_Fen_N3_1 | ecosystem: Environmental > Terrestrial > Soil > Wetlands > Permafrost | place: Sweden: Abisko...
GCTCACACAGGTAGTCGGAATAGCCGAATATCCGTTAGGGTGGCAACTTACACACGACACACCGATATGCGATCCGGTAAGTGGAAAAGTGGTGGCGGTATTGTGATTAAAAGTCGAAGGACTCCATGTCGTCACATTGTGGCAGGTAATACAATCCGTAGAAAATTTTGCAGTTTTATGATTCGGATTGGTTGTTGCATTGTAATTCGTAAGGTGGCAACTGACACAGGTTGTGGGTATGGCACCATATCCGTTGGTATGGCAACTTACACAGGCAACACCTGTATGTGCTCCGGTTAATGGAAAAGTTGTTGCGGTATTGTGATTAAAAGTCGAAGGACTCCATCCTGTCACAGTATGGCAGGTAATACAATCCGTAGAGAATTTAGCTGTTTTATGATTCGGATTGGTTGTCGCATTGTAATTCGTCAGGTGGCAACTTACGCAGGTAGTAGGTATGGCACCATATCCGTTGGTATGGCAACTCACGCAGGCTACACCGATGTGAGCTCCGGTTAATGGGAAAGTTGTTGCAGTGTTGTGATTAAATGTCGAAGGACTCCATGCCGTCACATTGTGGCAAGTGATACAATCAGTAGAAAATTTAGCTGATATGTGGTTTGGATTGGTTGATGCATTGTAATTGGCTATATGGCAGCTGACACATGTTGTAGGAGTGCCTGCATATCCCTTGGCATGGCATTGTATGCAATCTAACCCGATATGGCCTCCTTTTAGCGGGAAGCCGGTATTGTCATGATTGAAGGTTGCTGTTTTCCAGGTATTTTCATTGTGGCACATGAAACAGTCTTTGGGAAATTTAGAAGCAACATGTGATGGATTGGTAGTGGCAAAATAATCTTTGTCATGGCAATCCACACAGGCTGTACCCATAGCATCAAAACGTAGAAGGGAAGCTGATTTATGGCATTGCTGACAATCCAGCTGAGCGTGGGATCCATGAAGTGGGAATCTGCTTTGATTATGAATTTGGGTAATATTTTCTACTTTCCAGGTTGAGGGGGTATGGCAGCGTTCACAATCATTGCCTAAAGTCTGTTGATGTACATCTGTATGGCATGATTTACATTCATTCTTCCCTTTTGCATGCGAAAATATTAAATCCTGATGGCATTTTTTACAACTGGCTGTCTGATGTTGCCCTACTAATGGGAAACCGGTTTTGTTATGATCAAAGGAGTCTTTTTTTATTACGATAGTTGTCCAGTTCTTACTAATATGGCACACGTCACATCTTGTGGTTAACTTATCTCCGTGAGGTGAAGACTGGGAAAACACATTTACTGCTACAAACAGAGCCAGAAGAGTTATAAATGACAGCTTGGACATTCTATATTTTTAAATTTATACTGTACATACCTACCTTTTTCATTAATTATTTCTTTATGGCATTCATTGCATTTTGCCATTGCATGCGATCCGTCAAGTTTAAACCTGGACGAATTGTGATCAAATTTTATTTTTTTCCAATTCTCAAAACCATGGCACCTTGAACAATCGGTTTTTCCATTTACTTCAAACTGACCTGCATGAGTAGTACTTTTTATAATCCATGATGCCGGTGTATGGCAACGTTCACAATCCTTGCCTACAGATGGCGAATGAAAATCTGTGTGACATGAATAACATTCTTTCTTTGCATGATCAAATATTAAATCAATATGGCATTTCCTGCAACTTACTTTCTGATGAAGTCCTATTAACGGAAACCCCGTAAAATTATTATTGTTGTGATCAAAGGAATCTTTTTTTATAACTATTGTTGTAAAATCACTGTTAATATGACAACCATCACATTTTAACTTTAACTTATCACCATGAGGTGAAGGTTGTGAAAATACATTTAAAGCCACTAATTGTGCTAAAAGTATTACGAATGACAAACCGCGCATTCTATGCTTTTATATTTATATTGTATGTATTTTCCTTTTTCATCTGTAACTTCCTTATGGCACTCTTTACATTCAACAGTTGCATGCGCTCCATCAAGCTTAAACCGCGAAGTGTTGTGATCAAATTTTGTTTTAACCCAACTTTCGGAAGTGTGGCATTTAACACAGTCTGTTTTGCCGTTTACATCAAACTGGCCAACATGCGAATTCTTATGACAACTTGCACATTCAACCGAAAGTCCGGTAAATTTCTGTACCCTGATCCCTTTATCATTTTTTGCATAATGGCATTCACTACAAAGAATTTTTGCATGTGCACCATCCAGTTTGAATTTAGTTTTTGAATGATCAAAAGTGACCTTTTTCCAGCTTGATACTTCATGACAGAGCTTACAATTATCATTCGCTATAAATTTGTCCTGCATAAAGCCTTTATGAATATTCTTATGGCAATCAATACATCTGCTTCCCATGTTGCTGAATGTCCATTTTCCCTGTTTCTTATGGCATGCCATGCATGGGGTTGCTAAATGGGCTCCTTCCAGAGGGAACTTTGATAAATTATGACTGGCTACAGTATAGGTACTCGGTGTAAATCCATTATTGATATGGCATTTATTACAGTCGGGTGATACACCTTTTTCTGCAAATTCTTTGTTGTGATAATCAGCATGGCAACTTGTACAGTGATCATGCCTGATAGGTGCAGTCAATGATTTTTTATGACACGCTTTACACGACAGGGTTGCATGTTTTCCAACCAGTTTAAAATCTGTTTTATCATGATCAAAAGTCTTCATTCCTTTTACAGCATGAAATGATTCTTCTGTATGGCATTTCTTGCAATTCTGTCCAAACTTATTATCATGTACATCTTTATGACAGGCAGTACAATTCGCAAATTGTGTTCCCCTGAATCTTTGTTTAGGCTTGCCGTTTACAATTTCAGTCTTATGGCATTTATCGCATGAAACCGTTTTATGACTCCCCAATAAAGGAAACCGCGTGGTATTATGGTCAAAACCGGTTGCATTTTTAAATGATTCAAAATTATGGCAATTAGTACATTTGGATGACATTTTACCTTGATGGTAATCGGCATGGCAATTCAGACAGCCCTGATTTAAACCCATAAACGAAGATGGCTTGCTTTTAAGTCGTGCATTCTTCACAAAGGCTTGTTTATGGCAGGCATTACAATCCTGTCTGGCGTGTGCCCCTTTTAATTCGAATCCGGTCTTGCTGTGAATAAAATTCTTTTTATCAAATCTGATGATCTGAAAATTACGGCCATGATGCTCGTTATGGCATACCACACATTCTTTTCCTGCTACTTCTTTTGAGGCATGATACCCTTTTCGGGCAAGAATATTTGTCTTAATGATTTGATGACATGTCAGACATTTTTCACGGGTTACTTTGTTTCCCACATCATGACATTTCGTGCAATTACTAACACCCTCCAGGTAAGCATGCGTGTTACTCAGTTCACCGGGTGATATCTGAGCAGTAACATGGTACATGCTTAAAAAGAAGAATCCAAGTACAAGTAGTAATTCCTTTAATTTCATTGTTAATGATGATTCGTTATATCAATTATAAAATATTATGTTGGTATATATCGTTATTTTCAGTGTTTCAATATGCTTTCACCATATTTTGTAGTAATGTCAATTCCAATTTTTTTAAGAAATTGTGTTGGAAGTTCTCCTCCTGCAAAAATATATACTAAATCATTTTTCATTTTCAATATTTCTGTCGAATCATTCATTGTATACGAAACAGTATCATTTTCAATGGATACTATTTTTGAACTGAATTTAACATCAATCAGATTGCTGGTAATTGCCTCATTGATTTTTTCGGCATTCTTCACCTTTATCCGGTTGAAAGCTTCGCTCCTGTACGAAAGTGTTACCTTATTCTCTTCTGCTAACAGTAACGCGGATTCTATGGCCGAATCTCCTCCTCCGACAACAAGTATATGCTTGTCTTTTATTAACTCTGGTTCCAGCAGCCTGTATGCTACTTTTTCAGAATCTTCTCCGGTGACATTCAGTTTGCGTGGAGTTCCGCGCCGGCCAATAGCTATTAAAACTGTTTTTGTAGTGAAAAATTCACCTCCTGCTATTTCAACTTTAAATGTATTTCCTTCAGGAATAATAGCTTCTACTTTCGAATTCTCTTTTATCTTAATATTGTTCTTTAATAATACAGAATGCCATAAATCGAGCAATTCTAATTTTGAGGTCTCCCGTAATTTTACTTTTCCGTGTAATGGCAAATCCATCGGTGTTGTCATGACGATTTTTGCACGTGGAAAAGTAAATACAGTTCCACCAAGGGTGTCCTGTTCAAGGGTTAATACTTTTAAATTGTATTTTTTAGCTGCCAGAGTGGCCGATATTCCCGCCGGACCAGCACCAACTACAATTAAATCATAATCTGCCTTGTGATCTTTTTTGAATGTCTTTACGATATTTTCTACCGCTTCTTTTCCCTGGGATACAGCATTTTTTATTAATCCCATGCCTCCTAATTCCCCGGCAATATATACTCCGGGTACATTTGTTTCAAAAGTAGGACTGACATCCGGCAAATCAACTCCTCTCTTTTCAGTTCCGATCCATAGGGAAATTGCCTCTACCGGACAAGCCCTGAAACAGGCACCATGTCCTATACAATGGGAGGCATTTATAATGGTTGCTTTTCCGTTTCTTATTCCTAATATATCATGTTCGGGGCATGCATCGATACAAGCACCGCTTTTTATGCACCGGTTCGGATCCACTACCGGATATAAGGACACCGGTTCGTGTATTCCTTCTGCTTTGGCATGTGCGATCTTTATATCTACTACTTTCGATTCTCTCGCTTGTTTCTTAATATAAACAAGTAAAACAACCAAAATCAGCAATATTGCAAAACCATATATTGATAATTCTATTAATTGATTCATAATTTTAAAAAATCCATTTATAGCCGAACGTAAGCACTACTGCTATGTGAATGACCATTATTATTAACATGATAAACGCAAATGGTAAATGGGCTACATGCCAGTACTTAAAAAGATTCTGCATTTTGTCCAGACTATCAATGCGTCGACCTATCTTCTTTTCTGTATTGATTAATTTTTTTATCTTTTTGAAATCTTCCGGATTTATATTTTCGGAAATAATCTTTAATTTTTTGCGCGAATAATTACTTGCTTTAATATCAGATATATCCACATGGTATTTAGTCAATAATTCGGAGTCCATCTCCGATTTGTATTCCTGAACTTCCAGCAAGGTCAATTCCCTGCCTTCAATGGAATGTGGAATCTGTATATAAATATAACGCCCTATCACACCGCTCGACCACACAATTGCCATACTCCAGAATCCAATGGATACGATACCCCCGAATTTGAACGTGGTATGATATAATACAAAAACTGAACCTAACGTACACAAAAAAATATGAAACTCAAGCCAGTACTTTAATACTCCAAGTCGAACAAATACTTTAAACCGTTTTCGGATCATATAAGAAAATAAGCCGAAAACAATCAGGAATGATCCGATGATACCTAATCCATGACCTATTAATCCGCTTGGCTTAAGTAATTCGTAATTCGGATCAAAAAAACGTTCTTCAATAGGTTTATTGTAATATGTAAATCCAATATAAGTCAGTACAATGATTGAAATTAATACGATTAGAGAATAAACCGTTAAAGATAACTTATGAATAATTCGGGTCATTTAATTTTTATTTTGCTTTTTAATCCTAAAATATTTTAAGAATAATAGGGCAGTTTTAATGTATAAAATCTATTTTTTATTCAGAGCCTTGACTGTTACTTTATTCAAAATTAAAGAAATTAATCGGGAATGTCGTATTTAAAAGGTTAAAGCTTAAATATTTAAACTTATAATAAATTTATTTATGTTGTTTTTCAACAATTGTAAAATTTAAAATGCAATAAAACAGAGGTTTAAAATTCCTCTCTGTTTTTTAAATCCTGTTCTTTTTTTCCGAATTATACGCTAATATTACAAGGGCTATCACTCCGGCAATGATAAAATACACATATGCTGGTATTGGAGGGGGTGTTCCCTGAGCATAGGAATGCATGCCTGAAAGATAATAATTGACTCCAAAAAATGTCATTATAATGGTACTAAACCCAATAAGTGCAAAACTGCTTAACACAAATTGATTGTTAGCCTTGGGCACATTGCGTAAATGCAAAATGGCCGAATAAACCAAAATACTGACCAATGCCCATGTTTCTTTCGGATCCCATCCCCAGTAGCGACCCCATGATTCGTTTGCCCATACTCCACCGATAAAACATCCGATAGTAAGCATCAGTAAACCAATAATTAAAGCCATTTCAATAATGTAACTTATTTCCTGAATGTTGTCTTTTAATCTGAGAGCATTCTTTTTGTTGCGTGCTATCATTAACATTAAATTCAGCATACCCAACAAGGCACCCATGGCTAAAAATCCATAACTGGAAGTAATAATGGCCACATGGATAATCAACCAGTATGATTTTAATACCGGAACCAGGTTTGTGATTTCAGGATTCATCCAACTCATTCCGGCTACAAACAATGCAATAGCGGATAATATCCCTGTCACCGACAAGGTAATGGGTGAACGGCGCGCAAAGATCATTCCGGATAAAGCAGATGCCCATCCCACAAAAATCATGGTTTCATAGCCATTGCTCCAGGGTGCATGACTTGAAATATACCAACGGATGGCTAATCCGGCAGTATAAAGTACGAATACCACCATAAAAGGATAGATAGCAATATTCAGGTATTTATCCAGACCGGATTTATTTTTAAAAATATCCGTCAAATGCATAATCAATAATATGAACCCCATCAAGGCATAAATGATGGCTAATATACCGAAAATGTTCAGCTTGTTATAAAGTATCTCCAGGCTTATTTTTGTTTTTGAAGGGAGATTTGTTCCTCCATTCATCAATTGATAACTTTTGATCCTTATTAATTGTTGGTTTGCATCTCCCCAGTTTCCTGATGACATGGCTGCGTTAGCTGCTTTTAAATAATTCGTGAGCAACATTTCAGGTGAATCATTCGACAGGGTGGAGGCAACAGGGCTTTTACCCATCATGGCATTCAATTGTTCCTGTGACATGCCGCCCATTCCTGCAGGTGGTGTTTTACCTTCAACACTTCCCATTCCTGCCGGTGGAGTTTTTCCTTCAGCATTTCCCATTCCCGAAGGAGCAGAATTGCCTTCTGTACTTCCCATTCCGGGAGGTGGGGTTTTTCCCTGAATGCTTTCCATAGAGGGAGCTTTTTTTCCTTCACCGCTTCCCATGCCTGCCGGTGCAGTCATTCCATTCATTCCGCCCATACCTGCAGGAGCCTGCATACCGCTCATTCCACCCATTCCTGTATGAGGATTGGTTTGCGGTATTTCGGTTACTACCGGTTTGGCTGTACTCCATTTCCCTTCTGTATGTCCCGGAATAGGAAACAATGCCAGCATGTTATCATTAAATAGCTGGTAACAGATATTCACCCGTTCGTCCACATTTACAATTTCCTTATCATATTTGTTGTGGGTCGATTGTTCTTTCTGGTATACTTTATCGATTTTATCCTTCAAACGGTAAACTCCTCCATTATCGAAATCGAACAGTTGATTGAACGATACATAGTCATTAACAGCTCCCAACTCTTTTGCCAGTTGCGAATTTGCTACTTTTATCATTGGCTCGTTCTGCCAGTTCGTTGGATTTGCACTCATACCCAGCAATACCTCTACTGCCGACATATTGTTGAATGATGTTTTCTTGGTTATTTTTCTCAAAACGTCAGAAGCAAAGGTATTGAATGGTTCAATACGTCCCTGGGCTTCATCCTGAATGAGCAGGCTATTCAGCTCATCCATATGCGATTTTTTAGTAATATCTCCTCCCGAAGCAAACATGGTACCCGATAACATGATAAATCCTGCCAGTAACAGTGTTTTACCGGCCTTACGTTTTACCTGCAATTCATTGCTCAGTTTTAATACGGTACGGAACCGGCTGTCTTTATTGAAAAGGGTCAGAATCATGCCTAATGTCATTAAAAAATATCCAATGTAAGAAATGAGTGTGCCCCAGTAATCGTGGCTCACCGATAATACTGTCCCTTTTTCATCCGGATCGTACGACGACTGGAAGAAACGGTAACCTCTGTAATTTAAAATATTGTTCATATAAATTCTAAATGGTCGTTCACTTTTTAATTCAGTATCGGTGAGTGTAATTTCACTTGCATACGAGGATGGACTGTTTGATCCGGGATATCGGTCGAGTTGAAAGGATCTCAGTGTTATGTTAAATGGCAATTTGTGTTGTAACATACCATATGAGATAGACACTTTTACATCATTGATCAGGCACGATCCTGGTTGGGATAGCTGATTCTCAGCACTCAGCACATTGATCCGCTTCGTGGTATTGCCATCACTCACTTTGAATATGATGGCATCCTTTCCTTTTTTGATGATACCTGTCTTTTCCATTTCAGGGGTTGCCTGTGTCAGATTCTTTTTGGCTTTTGGCATATATGTTTTAAGTACAAAAAGGATATTGTCTGCTTTATAAATGGTTTTTTGTTCCGCCAGTATAATGGCACCGGGCATCATCATCGATTCGCTTTTCTGCATCATACTCATTTTTGATAGTGGCAACTTTGTTTTAAAGAACAGCTGATTGCCCACCAGTGAAAATGTTATGTCTGCTTTAAGAGTTGAATCGCCAAAAGCAAATGACACTTCTCCGAATTTATTTGTTTCCCCGTTCAACAGGATAAAATCCATTCCCTGGTTCTGACTGTTCATAACAAAAAGTGAAAGTGCCGGTTCGCCCTGTTCGTCAGGTACGATGGTTTCTACTGAATTTGGTATGAAAAGCTCATTCTCAACTGTGATGGTCTTTCCTCCAACAGCCAATGTCTCAGAAAACGCATTTGAACCCGACTCCGAAAAACCCGCTTCCTTGCTTTTTTCAACCCTCTCGCCTTTATATTCGGCTAAAATCCTCACCGATGTTTTATCCGAAGACATTTCATTGCTTGTTTCACCCTGGCGAATATGCATCATACCTTCCGATCCAAAATATCGTGTTATGGCTGCACCGAAAATAATGCATATAAACGCCAAATGGAATAGGAGCACACTGAATTTACGCTTTTTAAAAAGTTGATACCTGACGGCACTTCCCACTAAATTTATGATTAACAGAACCAGCAGTACTTCAAACCATTTGGCATTGTATACTATTTGCCTGGCATATTCTGTTCCCGAGCTATTTTCGGCAAAGGTGGCAATCGCAATGGCTGCACCGAAAATAACCAGTAGAATAACACTGGTAAGCATTGAAAAGAAAACATCATTCAGCTTTTTCATAAAAAAATACATGTATAAATAATTGGGTTTTGTTACGTTATTCTCCTCCGTTTTCGGAAAATGTCAGTGCTATAACGGATTATTGATTGAAATAATATAGCAATCTGTGAATTTTACAACTTTTTGATTTTCCTTTTTAAAGTTTAAAATGAGTATATCTTTCAATTGAAAATTCTAAAGCTTTTATTACTAATTTGTTAAATGCACAGTCTTTTAGCTGTTGTAACTGTTTTTGATTTGTATAATTTAAAGTTTCTTACCTGAAATATTGGACGTGAATCCTGTTTAAACTGATATAAACTAATTCATTCAGACTACAAATATACACAATTACCCTGCATAAACATTCAGGTGGTATTTTATACTTTAAATATGATAGCCCTTATTATTTTGATCTAATTTTAAATCTGTTGAGAATTCTTATTCTACCGCATTTTAATTCAGTAAAATTAGCATATTTAACTTTAAAACGAATACGCTAAAAGTGCTAAAATTCATTGTATAAAGTACTACTTTAGTAGTTATAAAGGAGTAGAATATTCATCATCCTAAAGGATGATATGTTAATAATGTCAGGAATAATGAGTCTTCTTTTTTTATGAGTTCAAACACATGTTCTCCTTCAGATTCTGTGTGCTATATGACGGGATATTTAAAAATATACTCATTACATTTGAACAAGCTTCTGATACGGAATTTCAAAACAATAAAAAAAGAAATTAAATAATCGAAGGGAAAAAAGATATTTATAATCTTTGGTAAAAGTGGAAATCCGCATAATACTATCGGATATTAAATTTATAACAAATTATTTGCAAAAAAGTTAATTGAAAGAAGATCTTTTTTATTAATCGATAGTTTTCTTGTCATGCATTGAAGTTAAAAGTTTTATTAAAGAGCCCTTTCCATAGGCTGACTGATCATATTGTAATGAAACAAACCCGACATCCTTGCATTTTTAGTATCAATGCTTGATTGCTCGTTGTATGCCGGATAATAGCACTCTTTGCTTTTTATTATTTTAGCTTCGTGATCAGCAGGTTCTATTGATTCTCGACCTGGCTTTTCAATCAGTTGTTTTTGTTGTTCCAGAGTTTGTACTTGTTCTTGCAGTTGTGCTGTCTTTTCGTGTAATGCCCGTTATACAACTGTCTCGGATGCTAAATCTGAGAGTTGTTCTTCAACATTTTTTTTACCGTATCGTAATCTTGCAATTGTGTCAAGTATTTCTCAAATCCGGTTTCCAGTTACTCCATTCAACGGTTTATGGCCTACAATGAACTTGTATTTTTACCTGCAGAAGCTTTTATTTTTGTTCAGTCTGTTACAACTTGTTTATCAGATATATCATTTTAATCCTTTTATACATCATTTCAAAGAACTTACATTTTTAAATTTTCACACAGCCTCTTAAGGTCGTGATACTTCCATACGAACCACTCATAGATTAAATTACCCAACCATTTACGGTTGATGGAATGTAAAATCTATTTAAAGCAGTATAAAAGGATTTATCATGTAAAAAAAAAGAGTTGGTATCTCCCTGCAATCGCTGAATGGGTAAAAAACGGTTCGGGAAATTGGTTTTTACAACAAATTATCAGAGTTATTTTATATTAAAAAGTTATTATTTAAATATTATTAATGTTATAAGTATAATAAATAATATTTATATTTGTATTTAAAATGTTTTAACTTTATAACTGGATTAGTAATGGTTTGGTTTTAGTTTGGAAAGGTTTACCATATATCAATCATATATCAACCATATATTTGCCATATTACATCCATATATTTATAAAGATATATGGCATATAAATGGGGATTAAATGAATATGAAATCGGAGACCTTTCCAAACCAAAACCAAACCATTACTTAACCAAAACTATTCATAAGACACGATCCTTATAATTTCAGGGTAATTCAGAAAACTAAAGTTCCGTTGTCAGGTGATCAAAACCCGATACTTTTCACTTTTATATAATAGATTCCATATTATTAACAACTGTCTTGTTCTGAAATAGGTTTACAGAAAAGTAAACAAAATTCAGGATTATGAAATCGACAGTATCGACTGCAGTTTAATATTTAACCGTACAGACCAGATTGTCTATACGGTTTTTTAATGCACTGAATTTAGCACTTTTGTGTTTCTTTAAAATAAATGCACAAAATGTTGGGTGTGTTAAAAATAGTTTGTACTTTTGGAGCGTAAGAACCTGTAACGTAGTTGTCAGACAACATATGCAATTGTTATAATGACAACTATTTACGACATGAATTTTTAGTAATACTCAGGAAAAGAATTGTAACTCATGGAATCTGATAATCTCAGGTCCATGTCATATAAATAAGTCTTTTATTTAAATACGATCATGATGAAAACACACAGTATTTAATTACGAAGAACGACTTTGAATTTACTTAAGGCTCTATCCTTTCAGTTTATTCCGGATTCGAAATAATAATATAACAATTCAATGAGTCAGAAAAAAAATAATATTTATGATAACATCAACCTTACTAAAAGAATTCACGAAGGAGTTGGGGGCTGATTTATGCGGAATAGCTTCCATTGACCGGTTTGGAGATTGTCCCACAGGTTTCCACCCAACGGATGTGTACCGGAATACCAACTCGGTTATAGTCATTGCGTGCCGGATTCCGGGCAGTTCGATGAATATCTCTTCGCCGTATCCGTATACTGCTATTGAAAATATCGTTTCAGCCAGAATAAGTCAGATAGCTTTGTCGTTAACGCTATACCTGGAAAAAAACGGGTATCATGCCTTACTGATTCCCTCCGATCCCTATGACTACTGGGATGCTGAAACCATGACAGGTAAAGGAATTTTGTCGTTAAAACATCTTGGTTATAAGGCCGGCATAGGTACTATCGGAAAGAATTCGTTGCTCTGTAATAATGAGTATGGTAATCTGATCAAACTGGGTGCGGTGATTACGGATGCCGTACTGACAGCGGACCCGATTGTGACTGCTAAACTGTGTAAGGATACCTGCACTCTTTGCATTGACAGCTGCCCTGTAGGTGCCATTGGATTAAATAAAGTAGTATCACAGAAAAAATGCAGGGAGTTTTCGGAGATCAACAACAAGCGGGGCATTGAAATCTATGCATGCCATGCCTGCAGGTCAGTGTGCCCGAACAGAAACGGGAGATAGAAGGTAGTGGAAGAGGTGAGAGGTAAGAGGTAAGAGGTAAGAGGTAAGAGGTAAGAGGTAAGAGGTAAGAGATAAGAGGTAAGAGGTAAGAGGTAAGAGGTAAGAGGTAAGAGGTAAGAGGTAGGTAAGAGATAAGAGGTAAGAAGTTTCTGAGCAAAAAATAAAAGAGAAAAAGAGTATGTGCACTACTGAAGCCCTCACTATGTTATTTAATATCTGTTGAATGAAGGAAAATAAATGCAATAATTTCAGTTGTACTTGAAAATATTGTATATTTGCGAAAATATTCAGCTATGACCGAAAATATTGCAAAAATATCTAAATATAATTACTGGAATTCCGAATCCCCGGATTTGGGTTATGAACGGGTGGAATATCTCGAAAAAATAAAACTTTTCACGGGCAATAAGCTTGTTAAAGTGTTGGTAGGACAAAGGCGGACAGGAAAGAGTTATCTGTTGAGGCAAATATTACATCAATTAATAAAATCGGGGATTCCTCCACAGAATACATTTTATATAAACAAAGAATTTGTAGATTTTGATTTCCTGTCAGATTACAAAGAATTGGCTTCATTGATAGAAGCTTACAAGGCATCAATGCACCCCACTGGTAAAATATATTTGTTTATTGATGAAATCCAACAGATTACCGGGTGGGAAAGGCTTGTTGATTCGTATTCACAGGATTTTGTTGATACCTACGAGTTGTTTATCAGTGGCTCTAACTCACAAATGCTTTCGGGTGAACTAGCTACTTTGCTTTCGGGGCGGTATGTTTCATTTTTAATTTATCCTTTCAGCTATGGTGAGTTTTGTCTGTATAAAAATCTGGAACAGACGAAATCCTCTTACCTGGATTATTTGCAAACAGGAGGATTGCCTGAACTTTTTCATCTTACTGAACAGGAGACAAAAAGACATTATGTTTCGGCAATAAAAGATACGGTGTTGCTGAGAGATGTGATACAGCGGTATAATATAAAGGATGCCCGATTGCTTGAAGATGTTTTTGTTTACCTGGTAAATAATGCATCCAACTTATTATCAATAAGTAATCTTGTGAGTTATTTTAAATCAAAAAATCGTAAAACGAATTACGAAACTATTGCCAATTATATCCAATACATTGAAAATACATTTTTAGTACACCGGGCTGACCGATATAATATAAAAGGTAAGGAAATAATTTCAGGTACAGGAAAGTATTATATCAATGATTTGTCATTCAAAAACTATTTATATTCAGGTTTTGGTTACGGTATAGGTTATTTACTCGAAAATGCCGTGTATCTTCAATTACGACAATCGGGTTACGAAGTATCTGTAGGCGTTTTGCGGAATGCAGAAATAGATTTTGTTGCCAGTAAGGCGGATAAACTGGTTTATATTCAAGTAGCGTATTTGTTGGATAATTTGCAAACTTACGAACGTGAATTTGGTGCATTTAAATCTATTACTGATAATTATGAGAAATATGTAGTGACAATGGATGACATTCAATTCCCGGGGAAGGATGGTATCAAGCACATTCAGGTCTGGAACCTGAACTGCGTGTTATAGATTATGCAAAGCAGTTAATGTGAAGAAGGTTGTAGAGCTAAGAGGTAAGGAGTAAGGAATGAGTTGTAGTTGGTCGTAATATAAGTAATAAGTATTGGTTTATTGAAAATATGAAAAAAATAAGACTTGCAAACGAATTAGCGGAAGCTGTAGCTAATTGGGGGTGGAAATACCATCATGCAGGGATTCCAACAACATTAAAAATGCCGGATGAGAAGTATATCCCTCATTTTAAGTTTTATATATCAGGCTTTGGTAACAGTCCATTTGGCATTGAATGGATGAGATTTGAACCGGATTGTCCATTCCCTGAATTGATACAAACCGTTCCGCATATTGCTTTTGAAGTGCAAAATATGGAATCTGAATTAGCAAATCGTGATTTGAATGTAATTGTTCCTCCAAATTACTCAGCACAAGGTATTCGGGTGGCCATGATTGAACACAACGGGGCACCAATTGAATTAATTGAATTTGAAAAAAATAAATAATTACAGGTTGCAAATTTATATTCTTTTTCATCCTTGTTTTGTCAATTACAGTAACCGGATAGTTCTGAGTGGAGCGGTGTCTGAAATAATATGATCCAATAATAAATTTAAATAAAAAGAATTTACGAAATGTTTCTATAAATTTACATTGACAGAGTGATTGATTCCAATCGAACATCCCAAAACAACAAGAAAACATTGATATGAAAAAAACAGTAGTAGGAATTATTTTTCTTGTCATGTTACCCTGTATGTTAAGTATGCTGCCTCAGTTGTGTGCGCAGCAAAGGAATAGTCATGATCTTAGCAGACAAATCATTGAACACTATAACCGGCTTAGAATTAAAAAGTCAATTCCCGGAATTCAACATGAAATATTATTGGATGAAATAGCAATGAAAATTCAATTGAATAAAGAATTCATAAAATCACTGAATGTTTACAATGAGAAATCTATACGTGAATTGCTATACAAATACGGTATTATTGATTATCAGTATGAAATAATGAAATTTTCGGATAAGGATATGACTTCTGCCTGTACAAAATTTCTTTTAAATGATGGTTTTAGCAACTTAAGGGTTGGTTATTCAAAAAAAAATAACAGTAACATTCTGATTAAAACCAAAAGCTTTTTAAAGTTTGATCACTTGGATATGTCTACCCATACCCCTGTAATTGATGAACTTCATAACAACTCAACATCAACAACAGACAGTTATATAATTGATTCTGTTAGGCTGTATATGAAAACTCTGAAAAAAGGTACCTACTCTTATTATACATCAGACAGAATACCTTTAAAATCTGACAGTCAAGTCATTTCTACTAAAAACCCAACCGTGGTAAAGCAAAAAGAAAAGCTATTTGCCCATTCATTGTTTGATCTGGTTTTTACCTTGAGTAATGATGAGAGTAATAAATACCTGATTATTGTGAATGAAAAGAATGAACGGGTTGCAATTTTGAAATAGGGGCGTTTCTTGTCAAGGTATGATGAGTAGTTACAATTAGTTGATTGTACAGGTTTAAGAAAAGTAGCATTAGTGCCGGAATTAAGAACTTTACAGAAATCGGTATGAACTATTTTTTTAAGCTCAGTAAAAAATAGAAGTTATTTTATATTTTATAAGTATATCCAGGTGGACAGGTAGAATTTATTGTTGATGAAGGTATGAAAATAAGTTAAGTATTTTCTTCTCTTACAATTACTTTAATGATCGGACTAGTAACACAAGAAATAAATCGTAAAAATCGGTCATGCCTATGTAAAAAAATATAAATACTTTACATTTTGTGAAGTATGTTGTATGTTTGCATAAAGAAAAGCTGAAAATGAAAATAAAGAATAAATATCTATTAGATAAATTCGAAAAAAAACATGCAGATTCAGCCAGAGCTTTGCAAAAGTTCATTGATATTGTCGAAGATGCACAATGGCATAATTTAAGTGATATTAAAACCGATTTTAATTCGGTAGATTACGTTTGTAATGAAAGATATGTTTTTAACATAAAAGGAAATAATTACAGGATTATTGCAGTAATAATATATATTGCTAATGTGTTTACAGTCAGGTTCTTAGGCACACGCTTTGAATATAATAAGATAAATGCTAGAAAGATATAAATAGAATGGAGGGATTGAATATGATAAAGAAATTTGTTGATATTGCAGAAATTCATACACTAGAATTGTATAAAAAAGTGTCCGATTATAATGATTCTTTAATTGATGAAGCAACAGAAAATGGTTCACTAAGTGAACCTGGCTCAGATAATGAATATACCAGGGAAATTGGTAGAACAGGTCGTATGTGTGCAGATTATGAAAGTCTGTATATGAAATTTACGAACTTAAAATTCAAATCTCCGTTAATAGTTTCAATTGAAACGGAAATGGAAAAAAGAAACCTGAAGCAACGTCAGGCAGCTATATTACTGGATGTAAAAGAATCGACCTTTAGCCAGATTATGACAGGTAAACGCCATGTTTCCATGCGAATGGCAAAACGATTGTATAAAGAATTTAATATTGACCCGGGAATAATACTTGAGTTTTCATAAATAAACGTGTTGTTTTTTCGTGCACTACTGAAGCCCTCAATCTTTACGAATGGTAAAGATAACCCTGTCAAATTTAAGAAACTGATTTTAATATGTTGATATTTTTTAATGGATATTTAGGCTTTGGTTCCCCTCAGGGAGGAAGAGTTTATTGGAATGAAAATTTCATACGTGGTGCAAAATCGTACTTCAACGATCAGAGTTATCCTTATTTTACAGATATTGATTACAGACCATTTTCGTTCGCTTCAAAAAGGCAAACTGAAGGATATGAATACGCCAGAGATAACTATAAAAGTTTAATTGATGGTCTGAATGCAGATGAACCTTTTAGAATTATTGCACACAGTATGGGATCAGCACTGGCAGTTGGCACTAAAAAATTATTGGAAGAAAGAGGTTGGAAAATAGAGACTATGGTTTTCTTAAATTCTTTTCAATCAGACAAAATAAAGATGAACAAAAAAGAAGGGACTCTGATTATTGATTATCAAAATACGAATGATCCGGTAACAAATGGTTTTGATCTAAGTTGGGGTCATGACAGAAAAATAGAAAATGCCGATTTTAAAATCAGGGAAAAATCGAATAATAATTTATCTTACAGACACAGAGGTCCAATCAGTTCAGGAAATGAATTCTGGGATAATTTAAGTAAGAAATGTGCAGCATCAAAAACTCAGGTTAAGAGATAATAGTTGGTAGTCGGTAGTTGGTAGTCGGTAGTTGGTAGTTGGTAGTTGGTAGTTGGTAGTCGGTAGTTGGTAGTCGGTA
>Ga0302215_10001376_pt1 | contig 17398 bp, 5 predicted proteins | sample II_Fen_N3_1_FD_194580 | JGI IMG/M metagenome (GOLD analysis project Ga0302215, IMG submission 194580) | Peat permafrost microbial communities from Stordalen Mire near Abisko, Sweden - II_Fen_N3_1 | ecosystem: Environmental > Terrestrial > Soil > Wetlands > Permafrost | place: Sweden: Abisko...
CCGGAAATGAGATGAACGATACCGGAACTATTTTACAATATGATCTGCACCATCAACAAATACGATGGAACCGGAAGGTTGATTACACTCAAACTGCTATTGATCCCTATGATCATGCCCTGATTCAAACCTCCGGAAATTTAACCAGCTGTTTGAATAATGATACCGGGGAGAATTTATGGAGTGCCCGGAATGCTATCAGTTATGTCAATTCAGACCGGGGGATCGCCGTCGGAGTTAAGTTTGCAAAGAATGATGGCCTTACCAACACCTTTGAAGGATATGACCTGAAGACAGGAAAATTATTGTGGGACAGGATCATCAACAGGGAGTATAAGGTGAATGAAATTTCCCGGCTGAATGATTCAGTGATCCTTATTTCATCAAACGGTTTACATTCAATAAACCTGAAATACGGGGATGGATGGGATTATGATGCCCAAACCGGAATGAAGGATTATTCGGCAACTGTGGCCACCAACCTCATTAATATAGCTTTTAGCGTGCTTTTAGAAACTGACCCTGAAATTACAACCGGCCATGACTTGATTACTGATATAGTTTCGAACACATTAACTGAAAGTACAGGCGTTTATCTGGCTGACAATAAGTCAATTGTACGGATTGATGCCCGGGGAAATGTTGTGTGGAAAAGTAAATTACCCAGGGGATTGGTTAGCAGGTCAACGCTATTTATCAAAGACAGCCTGATCTGCATGGTGAATGATGGATTTGCTTCTTTGAACGATGCACCCATCCATTACGGGAAACCCTTTATAGCCGGATTCAATAAAAATACAGGAAAGCGGGTTTTCCTAAGCCCGGTAGGGTATAAAAAAGAACAAATCCTGTCGTATGATATTCAACAGGATACGCTGTATTTGCTGTCTGCGGACAGGGCTTTCAAGTACTCAATGAGAGATGGCACAGAATTTTGGGAACAGCCCTTTAAAACTGATTCGGTGGGTGAACTCACCCAATTTGGTAAAACCGAAATGTTTGTCCTGTCAGATCCTGATTTTATCAGACCCGTGCTGAGTCATCCTACCGAACGGGTTGTTTTCAATTCTAAAAATCAACTACTGGTTTTAAATAGCCAACTGGAGATAATAAAGACCTTCCCCTCCGACAGGATCTGTTCCTGTTACCTGATGACGACTAAGTATAAGTTTATAGGGGTGGGAGAAAATACCATAGTCACCGATAAAAACAATCATGTGGTTGCCCTGTTGGATCTATCGGGAGATGCAGTGCTGATTGGGACAAAACTCTTTGAGTCAATCGGGAATAGCCTGATCGAAATTGACATGAATGATCTCAGGTAAAAAGGGAACGGCAACAGAAGAGAAAACCGTTTTATTCAAACACCAACCTATTGTTCAAAACCAAAGCTGGCACTCTATGGCATTTATTCAGTCTTTTGCAATTAACCGAACGAGCGTTTCCATCTTTTCATCCAGCAACTTACCCGTATCCTGAAATATTTCTTCACTCCATTGTCCGAATAAAGTCGATGGTTTTTCGTAGGTGATAACAGTCTTACCGAGCTCATTTTCGCAAAACAGAACCCTCAGGGGTGCATACACTCCCACCTCGGGGTGAAGCTTCATCATATTCATTGCAATCAGGGGATTTCCGATCAGAAACAGCTTTGCCCGATGGCGTTCACCCGACAGACTCAGGACCAACCCCTGAGGAATAGACCCCATGATCATAAGGCCAAGAACACCTGCATTTTGATGGATATATCCTATAAATTTATCCTTTTGCCTGAATTTCAATAGAAATCCAATCCTGAACATACTTGGTGTTTTGAGGATTGAACAGAGTCTCCTCATCGATTTTGAATATGACTGATCAACGATCCATTCCACTCGTTCGGTGGGGAATGGAAAAATTTCAGGAATAAGTTCTGTTTTCATGGTTCATGTGGTTGAGTTTTTTAGCTTAGTACTCATCTAACTCACGGGGAAATACTCACTAAATGTTTCAATAAAACAACAAAACCAATGGGTATAAGTTCATTAAGTTGGTTGATTAAATTAATTAAGTTGATTAGTTAATTGGTTGATTAAGTTGATTGGTTAAACAGCTCATCAACAAACTACTATCGACTACTTACTACCGACTACCGACCACCGACTACTAAGAAACCGCCAGCACTTTCCCGCACACGGCAAACTTCACCTCCACGGTTCATCCGTCATGCCTATATTCCCGAATTCTACAGCCATGCTCAGCAGCACGCTCACATCATCCGTCATTTCTGCACCAGGGCGTCATTCAGTTGAACCGTCAGAGTCTGTTCGGGTACGATGGATTGTGTTTTAAACCATTCGCCTGTAGTGGTATTACTGGCTCCGTGAAGTCCGGCACCAGGGTTGCAGGCCAGGTCCGACACGGTACCAATAGTCACCATCAACCGGAAGAAAGGCAACTTCTGTATGTTCAGCAGGTCTATGTCCGTAATGATGCGCGGAACGGTTACAGTTGCCGTTAGGTTGTTCCTGTCCAGCACCCATTGCGTGGATTTGCTTCGGTTGAAATTAAAGCCTTCCAAAATTATGCGCAGAGATTTTATTAGTTAAATAAATATAAATAATATAAATGTATCATTTACTATAACGTTTTAGTATTATGTTTGCACTTCACTTATATGAAAAAATGGAAAGAGTAAAAAGGACATCATTAAAAGACATTGCAAGTTCCATAGGGGTTTCGGCAACCCTGGTATCTTTTGTTCTTAATGGCAAGGCAAAGCAGTATAATATCAGTGAGGAGATGACTCAGCGGGTGATCGCCAAAGCAAAAGAAATGAAATACTCTCCAAATCTGGTTGCCCGAAACCTTCGTGAAGGTAAGACTCAACTTATAGGAATAATAGTTTCAGACATATCGAACCCTTTTTTTTCAAAAATGATACGGATTATTGAAAAAAGAGCCTATGAACTGAATTACACCGTAGTTTTTGGCAGTTCGGATGAGGATCCGAATACCATTCAGCGATTGGTTGATATGTTCCTGAACAAAGGGGTGGATGGATTAATTATTGTACCCTGCAGCGGCTCTGCAAAAATTATCGAAGAAATACACAGGAATAAAATACCCCTGGTACTTATTGACCGATATTTTCAGGATTTAAATGTGAGCTTTTCATGCCTGAATAATGCCAAAGCGACAGAACTTGCCACGCAGCATCTGATCGAACAAGGATTAAAGGACATTGCCTTAGTAGTGTATAACACGGAGATGTCGCATAATAAGGAAAGGATTGCCGGTTATGAAATGAGTATGATTCAGGCAGGATTGAAAGAACATCTCCATGTGCAAAAAATAAGTATTGTCAATCCAAAGCTTGAGGTCGGCAAGGCGTTGGATTATCTGGTACGCAAGGAAAAAATAGAAGGAGTTGTATTTTCAACGAACATGCTTTGTGTTTATGGTTTGCATTGTTTTAATGAGATGAACGTCAAAATCCCGGATGAAGTCGCCATAGTTGGTTTTGATGGGAATGATGTTTTTGATCTTTTTTATTCTCCGGTTTCGTATATTAATCAGCCCATTGATCAGATTTCGGAAGAAGCAGTGAATCTGATCGTGGATATTATAGATACAGGTTTGCCGGTTGACAGGACTATGCTTATTACAGAGCCTGATTTAGTAGTGCGGAAATCATCTTTAAAAAGAGTCTTAATTAATGGTTAATGATTAACGATTAATGATTAATAAAAGCAGTTATTCTGCCAAAATGCTGATAAAAAGCAACTATTTGAGCATTTATTCAAATAAAAAAAATATAATATTCACTTTTCTCACTTTTAAATTTAATACTTATGAAACCAGTTTTTACTTCATTCAAATTAGCAGGGATATGTTTCCTGTTTTTTCTATTCAGTTTTGCCCAATCAATCAATGCACAAGTTTTTACAACTGCCACTCAAACTCAAGATGCGACTGTAATTTCAACAACTACTTGTCCTTTTGGTATTGGTACTACTAATCAACGACTTTTACGAATTGATTTAACTGCAGTAGCAGGTTCACCTATTGATGTACTAACACAGTTAAACTTCACTGTGACCGGATACGCTGAAATTTCTAAAATTACTGTGTTAGTAGGAAATTCAACCACTAATGCTGAAACTACCGATTTAAATTCTCTTACAACATCGAAAAACTTTGGTTCCATCAGCGATCCTCAAGCATCAGTCTCCATACCTGGCAACTTTACATTAGTTACCGGAAAGAATACTCTTGTTGTTTTAGTGGATGTAAAACCGAATGCTGTTATTGGAAATAATATTGATATAGTATGTACTGATTTAATTGTTAGCACAGCTACAAAAACGATTACAGCACCTGCAGTTGATAATAATGCCATTGTATCAGCAAATATTAGTGGAACGAAAACCATTAAAGGAACAGGTGGTGACTATACTTCAATTTTAAAAGCATTTGCAGATATCAATAACAAAGGAATCGGCGGTCCCATCACGCTTGTTTTAGACGATGATGCCACCTATGCAGAAGCAGCAGGAGATTTTTTATTAATTTACAGCACGTATCTGAGACAATCTCCAACAGCACTTATGCCACTTACCATTAAAAGAAGCAATACAGGAACCAATCCTCCTACTATTACCTGTTCTACATTACAGTTAGGTAAAAATTTTGCATTTATGGGTTTTTATGGTGTAGATTATGTAACCATTGACGGATTAAATTTCATTGCAACAGCTTCTTCTACGATTCCATTTTATAACGCTGTCCATTTCAAAGGGAATAGTATCCATGGGTGCAGTAACAACACTGTGAAAAATTGTAACTTTAATTTGAATAATCAGGATTTAAGTCAAACCACTGCCATCCGTTTTGAAAATTATGCAAACAGTACGACAACTTCTAATAATTACAACAAAATTTTCAACAACGCATTTTCGAATGTGGATGCAGCCGTTAATTTTAACTACAATCTGATTCCACTTCCTGCAAGTACTTTATATAATGATCAGGGGAATGAAATTTACAGTAATACCATTACCGGTAAATTTGGATATTCATATGGAGCTATAAGTGTCAATTACTGTAAAGACACCAAAATATACAATAATACACTGGATGGTACTGGTTCAAGTTCAAATATCAATAACTATGCAAGAGGTATTAATACCCCTTTTGATGGAGCAAATGTTTCAAGTTGTACCGGATATATTTATTGCTATGGTAACATTATTAAAAATTTCTCCAATGCTAACACGGGTAATAAAACGGCAATAGTTGGAATACAACTTTCAGCTCCAATAGTTCAAATTTATAACAATTTTGTTGCAAATTTAAAAGCAGAATCTTCAACTAATCCAAATACAAACATTGCAGGAATTCAGGTACCTTCCTCAGGACCAGCAAATCCTTATCATTATCTATGGAATAATTCTGTAAATATAAATCAGGTTACACCCGGGACAGCAAAGACAGCTGCTTTAGTTCTTGCTGACGGAAAAGCAATGTCATTGAACTTAATCAATAATATTTTTGTAAATACTTCTACAGGAAGTGTAAATAATTATGTTGTATATTCCGGAACTATTACAAAATCAGTTCTCGATGCAACTTCCGATAACAATCTGTATTATCCGGTAGCAACAAATTTTATTTACTATTCCTCTACTGGTGCTTACAGTACTTTAGATTTGTACAAAGCTGCTCTTTTATCGGTGTCAACAGAACAAAATGCAGTTTCTGCTATACCACCTTTTGTATCCGCATCCAATCTGCATTTGACAACATTATCTACCATTATACATAATGGTGGAAAACCAGTCGATATGGTAACAACTGATATTGACGGAGAACCAAGAAACGCCACTGCTCCGGATTTAGGTGCCGATGAAATTGTGCTTCTTCCAACAAATGTTTCCACTACATCAACAGACGTATTTGACACACATGTATACTCTCGTATCGGACAAATTGTTGTTGACTTGTCGAAAGTCAATAGTGCTTCTGTTGTTTCTATTATTGATGTGAAAGGTTCAGTCATTAAAACATTGTTTAGCAAAGGTTCTGAATTATTGAATATAGATATTGCTAACAAAGGTCTATATCTGGTTCGCATTCAAAACGGAGACAAACTATCCACTCAAAAAATCGTGTTGTTTTAATTTCAATAAGAATTTAAGATAGCTACAACATCTGCTAAAAACAGATTAGGGGCTATCTTAAAATTCTCTATCTTTCGTTTGAGTGTTACTGCAATTCGTCCCTAAAAATTTCAGGGTTAGTGTTCCTTTATAGTTACGCGTATGAAAACCTGTGAAATTAAATTTAATATTGTACAACTAAAAGCATTTTATTAATGTACAGTAGAATATGAGAAACAACTTTCACCTATTATCTATTTATAATTCATGAAGCAATTTTATTTATCCTTTTTATTCATAACCATCCTTTTAAGCTTCACGACAACAAGAGCTTCGAACACATACTCAACATCCACTGAAGTAGGTGCTATGTCTGATAAAACCACAGAATTAAGTAAAACGCATTATTTAGGTATTGGCATTGGAGGTGCAAGGGATTATGACCAGTTAAGACTGTTTGCTGATATCATGAAGACAGCACGCCCCTGGTATAAATCAGGTTATTATACAGGCACTACGAAAGAATATGCGAATCATGATGCAAATTACTGGCCTACTGAAGATGCAGAGTGTGTTCTCTTTGATACGGATCAAATGAACGGATATTATTCGGTTTCATTTACCGGTCAGGCTACCATAAAGTTTGGGTACTCAACCCCCAGTTTGAAAAATCAGGTATACAATCCGGTAACAAACAAAACTACAGCAACAATCATTGATACAAATTCAGGCAGACATGCATTGTATATAACTTTTACCAATACAAAACTTACGCCGACAAGTGCTACCAATACAGGTGTAAAGGATGTTAAGATAATGCGCCCTCTTACACCGGGAAACACTCTTTCATATCCAGAGACCGATTTATTTACCAATGAATCACAATCGTACATTTCAAAATTCCAGGTTATTCGTTTTATGGATTATTTGTCCGTTAACAGCAGCGATGTTGTCAATTGGACAGGCAGGACTTTACCAACACGATGCAGCCAGGCAGGGGTTAATCTCGCTATGGAGGTTCGGGGAGGGTGTTATGAATACATGATTCAATTTGGTAATATAACGGGTAAAGATGTGTGGTTAAATATCCATCATAAAGCAACCGATGACTACATTACAAAACTGGCTCAGATGTTCAAATATGGCAGTGACGGGGTAAATCCGTATACTTCAAAACAGGCAAACCCGGTATACCCACCTTTAAATTCCAATCTGAAATTATATGTGGAATGGAGCAATGAAATATGGAATTCACAGTTTGTGCAAACAAATGAAAATCGTGATCTGGCTAAAGCCGAAGTGGCAGCAGGGGGTTCACCTTTAAATTTTGATGGTGATAGTGGTGAATGGACATGTGCATGGCGACGTACCGGCAAAAAAGCGAAAGAGATGAGCGAAATATTCCGCTCAGTTTTTGGCGATTCAGCTATGATGACCCGCATAAGACCAGTATATGAATGGCAGCAAAAAAATGGTCAAAACGAAGGGAATGAAGCCTTGAGTTTTCTTGCCAGGTATTATGGAAACAGTATGTATGTATCTAATCCACATTCCATTCCATATTGGTTTTATGGTGGTGGAGGCTCATCGTATTACCAGGCTTCAAATTCAGCGGTGGATCTGAGTATCGATAACATTTGGACACGGTCGCAGTTTGATGTAAAAACCTGGGAGCCTGCTTTAAAATCGGATGCTGATCTTTGTTATGCTTTCGGTTTAAAACGAATAGCCTATGAAGGTGGCCCAGGGTTGGATGATCCAACCAGTGGCACTGATTCTCTAAAAGCAGCTCTAAAAGTAATTAAGGATGCAGCTGTACTTGACCCGAGGATGCTGCAGGCAATGAAAGATCATCAGGAAATGTGGGATCAGTATGGAGGCGACCTGAATGTGTATTACCAGGCAGTGGGTGACCATCAATGGGGATTTACAAATAATATCTTTGACCTGAGCACTTACAAGATCAAAGCAATTGATTATTTCAATACTACCAACCGGGCTGCAATAACCTACGGATCTCTTGCACCATGTTCCTTTACCAAACCAAACAGTAACGGTTGGACGGACAATTATGTGAGTGATAAAAGTGGTTATACACCACATTGGATTAGCTATATTTTCAGGGTTGAAACTGCCGGGATATATAATGTTAAGATTGATTATACCGAAACAAGCAATTCAGTTTATTCGATCGATTTTGATGGTAATACCATTGCCACTAATACAGTTACCGGAACAGGATCAAGTTCATCCTATACTATTAACTGTGAAGAAGGATTTCATGGAATCAGGTTATGGGCAAAAGTGGGTAAAACAAGGGCGAGCAAAGTCTATATAAATGCAGGCCCGGGGCAAATAACTATTATCGATGGATCAGCTTCTTTGACTTCTAATAATGAAAACGTAATTGTTTATCCTAATCCTGCAAGTGATATTATAAAAATAAACGTAAATTCTCAATCAAAAAACAGAGTGGTTATTGAAATGTTTGATCTCATGGGTAAAAAAGTATTAGTAACACAAAATGTACTGACTGAAAATCAAATACAATTAGATACAAAGAGTCTTTCTTCGGGGATGTACACTTTAAAAGTTAATGCAGGACAGAGTGTTTTCATAGAAAAAGTTATGATTAAAAGATAGTATTAATAGTATTAAATTGACAATATACTCTTAGAGATATTCTCTTTAAACCTTCACAACTTTAGGTTACCGGGTAAGTCGAAACTATCTGAAAAAAGTATTCCATCATTAGATATTTTAAAATTAAGTCTATTAAATTTATACTAAAGTAATTATTTTCTTTTCTAAATATCCTCATAAAATCACTATATTATTCACAATTCTTATTTTTTATACTCATGATTAAATCATTATTTAAAAAGAAATTCAACACGGGCATTCGTTTTTCGTCTACCTTATTAATTCTGTTGTTCACAGTTTCGTTGACTTTTTCACAAGGAATCAGACCACTAAAAGGTGGTGAACGAATTTTGTTTGTAGCCAACAGTTTTACCAGTTTCTTTGGACCGCTACCGGTAGCAATCAATGCCATTTATAAAGTGGCTGATCCTTCATTTAAGCCAATCAACTATGTGATGACAGGCAAAGGATGTGGAATTATCAAAGAATATGTAGTCTGGAGTAATAAACCTTCAGGCACAGGATCTATTGACAGTATTCGTCACGGTAATTGGGATTATGTAGTGGTACAGGCATGGGAGGATGCTGTTAATATGAAAGATACCGCCAAAACGTTTATGGGCTGTGGTGCCCAATCCGGTTATCCTCAAAATCAAGACACTTTAATTAAGTATTTTAAAATCCTGGATAATGAAATTAAAGCTGTCAATTCGAAAACCATTTTTTATGCACCACATGTTAATACATGGAATTATACTGATCAACTTGCTAAAATCAAAGAGTGTTATACAAAATTAAAAAGTCAGGTCTCAGTACCCTTGTTTATTCCGACTTACCTTGCCTGGGATAGTGTAAAAACCGATTATCCAACCACTCATTTTGCATGTAAGGATGCAAAAAGTGACGGATTTATAAAACTATTATACAGTGATTGTGATCATCAAAGTGGCAATGGTATGGCACTGGATGCTTTTACCTGGTACACCATTTTATCCGGTGGATTATCGGGTGTAGGTTTAATCCCTGTTTTCCCATCCGCAATGGGAGATCCTTCTTCCAGGGATTATTTGGCAGAAGTAGGCTGTAAAATAGGTCGTAAAATTCTATTAAGTATTGGATCTTCCAGCGATTTTGAGGCACCAAGTACTCCAACGGGTTTATCTGCATCTGATCTTACCGATTCTTCAGTAACTCTATCATGGAATCCATCCACAGATAATATAGGAGTTACCGGATATGAAGTTTATGTAAATGGAGTCTTCTTTGCGAACACAACATCTACCAATATTTCGGTTAAAGAACTGGGTCCGGGTTTAAATTATAATTTAACAGTAAAAGCCTACGATGCAGCAGGTCATTACACCGTGAACAGTTCTCCTTTAAATATAACCACGACAGGTACAATCATCATTACGAACGGGAGTTTTGAGATCCCGGTTGTTACAAGCAATTCATATAACCCAAAAGGTTCATTCTGGACATATTCAGGTACAAAAGCAGGAATTACTGCCAGTCCTCCTTCTAAATGTGATGGAGCACAAACAGGATTTCTGAATAAAGAAAATACAGGTATTCAGCAATTATCGCAAACAGTAAATTTAACTGCCGGAAATTATAAGTGTACATTTTATACAACAGTACCAAGTTATAATGCAAACTTTCAATCAATACGGTTTGTTGTTGGATCTACAGAATATGATGTGAAAATGAGTACCCGAACAGTTTGGGAAAAACACATCGTAAAGTTCCCGGTTGCCACAACGGGTGCCTGTGACATTAAATTCTATCTTCCAGCCAATACCTGTGCTTTTATCGATAATGTTGTTATTGAAACTGCAACTGCAGTTATTCCTGCAACAGGAGTTAGCGTTACACCCTCTGCTTTGACGATTTCATCTCAGGGTGGTACTTCTACACTAACGGCAACAGTAGTTCCTGCTAATACCACCTATAATTCGGTTGCATGGAGTTCAAGTGATACCAATATTGCGACGGTAAGTGCTTCAGGAGTTGTAACAGCGGTAGGAAATGGTTTGGCAACTATCACTGCGAAAACAACTGATGGTAATTTTACGGCTTCAAGTACTGTAACCGTTGATTTTGCAGTTGTGAAAGTAACAGGTATTTCAGTATTACCATCGACTGTAAATGTTACAGCTGGATTAACAACTACGCTAACAACAACCATTTTTCCTGATAATGCAAGAAATAAAAATGTAAACTGGTCAACCGGCAATGCAGCTATTGCCAAAGTGGATGCTACAGGAGTTGTTACCGGTGTTTCACCCGGAAATGTTACAATAACTGCAACATCTGCAGATGACAACACAATAACTGCAACGAGCTCTGTAACAGTTCAGGCAAGTACAGTTTCAGTTACCGGAGTAAATGTTACTCCTTCAACTCTATCACTTCTTGTAGGAGGTTCCACATCAACTTTAGCTGTTGTTATAACACCTGCCAATGCTTCAAATACAAACGTTTCCTGGTCGTCGAGCGATACAAATGTTGCAACCGTAAGCAGTTCAGGTGTAGTTACTCCTGTTTCGAATGGAGTCACTTTGATAACCGCGAATACAATTGATGGTGGAAAAATGGCAAGTGCTGAAGTAACAGTTACAACTCAAGTTGTCGGGGTGAATGTTGTTCCATCCAGTTTATCAATTATAGTAGATGGAGCAACTACCTGGCTTGCAGCTACAATTACTCCTGCCACTGCTTCCAATAAAAATGTCAGTTGGTCAACAAATAATTCAGATGTTGCCACAGTGAGTTCAGCCGGACTTGTTTCGCCGATTGGAGTTGGAAATGCTATCATTACTGCTACCACAGAAGACGGTTTAAAAACTTCTACCTGTAGTGTTGAAGTCAGTACAATGAGTGGAATATCTCAACCTAAAAATCAAGCAACTTGTTATTCGATATATCCAAATCCGACTGTGACTGAATTTAAAGTAAAAGGAATTGATGGAAGCCAAAAAATAAAGGTATTTGATCTGACCGGTATATTGATATACGAAACTAAATCAGACAAGATCAGCACTTCAACATGGACATCAGGACTGTATTTTGTACAAATCAGTGACAAAAATAATACAACATCCTTGATGTTGGAAGTAATAAAATAAGAAATACACAATAGATAAGAAAATATGAAAACAACATCACTATTTCAGCAAAAAGCTGCGAGTTTAAAACCCAAAGGAAAGAAATTCAGGCTATTGTGGCTTGCATTTATCCTTTTATTTTTGGGAAGTACAAATATGTTCAGTCAAACGAACCTTGCCTTGAAAAAGACAAGCACCGCATCAACTGAAGTTTCCTATGCCACAGGATCACAAGCATTTGATGGAAATACAACTGCTACAAGGTGGGCTTCGACAGCGGCTGGAACTCAATGGATATATGTTGATCTTGGATCAATTTACAGTGTGAATCAGGCAAAAATATACTGGCAGACAGCATATGCCACAAGCTACAAAATTCAGGTTTCAACTGATGCATTAACTTGGACAGATTCATACGGTACCACTACAGGTCCAGGTGGAACTGAAACACTTAATTTTACTGCTGTCAATGCCAGGTATGTAAGAGTTTACATGACTGCTGTTTTCGGAGGAAAGTCTAATTATTCGATTTATGAAATTCAGGTATTTGAAAGTGCACCTGACATACTTGCACCAACAACACCGACGGCATTAAACTCTTCAAATATTTCTCAATCAGGTTTTATTTTAAACTGGACAGCTTCTACTGATAATGTGGCGGTAGCTTCCTACGAAGTATTTAAAGATGGGGTTTCAGCAGGCACTTCTACTTCAACGAGCCTTAATTTAACAGGTTTAGCTGCTTCTACCACCTATGTAATGACAGTCAAAGCAAAAGATGCCACGGGTAATACTTCCGCATTCAGCACTCCGTTGAGCGTTAAAACAACTGAACCTGATATCCTGGCTCCTTCGGTTCCGACAGGATTAAGTGTAAGCAATATCACCCAATTAAGTTGCTCATTAAGCTGGATTGCTTCCACCGACAATGTAGGTGTAGCTTCTTACGAAGTATTTAAAAACGGTGTTTCTGTCGGAACCACCATAACACCAAACCTGGATATTACAGGACTCGTACCCTCAACGACCTATGCATTTACTGTTATAGCAAAAGATGCAATAGGAAATACTTCAGCTGCAAGTATTGATTTGAGTGTTAAAACAACAGATCCTGATACTCAGGCTCCGACAGTTCCAACTGCTTTGGTTTCTTCGGCCATTACAGCGACTGGATTTATACTGAACTGGACAGCCTCGACGGATAATGTAGGAGTAACTTCCTATACGATATTAAAAGATGGAGTGCCGGTTACAAGTACAAGTTTGACTACAGCAACCATTTCAGGATTGTCCTCTTCCACCTCCTATGCTATTACTGTGAAAGCAACGGATGCAGCCGGAAATGTATCAGCGGCCAGCACGGCATTGTCTGTTACAACTGCGGTTTTTGTTCCGACCCCAACCGGATTTATCGAGAATTTCGATGATAATGTTCTTACAAAATGGTACGGTGGAAGCTACGGCCTTTCTGAAAAGAATCAGGTTTTACAAATCACCCCTTTTAAAGCAAGTGTTTGGGATGGATTCGGTTTTAGTTTTTCTCAAATATCCATCAAAGCTACTCCTTTTGTAAGTTTGAAAGTTAAATCAAATTTTGCTTTTAATTTATCAATGGCTGTAGGAAGGGTTAGCGGGAAAATCGACAACTACCCTTTACGCCCGAATACAATTAATCAGCCGGGTGCTCAGTTAATAACTGCTTCCAGCGATTTCCAGGAATACTCGTTTGACTATACCGGCATTGCGGCTACTGTACTTGACAGTGTTAGCAATATAAATTTTGTACTCAATCCATTAGCTAAAGACTTTGGTGATTCTCCGAATAAAGCAATTTATTTTGATGACATCAAGATTGGTGATGTGGCTGCACATACTCCTGCCATTACGAATATACAGGACCAGGCGTTTACCGTTAAAGCATCAGGAACAGCCTCGCGCAGTATGAAACTCAGTAATATCACTGATGGTAGTACCGGAACAAATCCAATTACCATTACAGCAGTCAGTTCAAATCCTGCAGTAATTCCAAATCCACAGGTCACCTATACTTCTCCAAACACATCAGGATCTATCCTGTTAACACCGAATCTTTCCGCCTTAGGTGAATCGGTTATCTCAGTCATAGTTTCGGCAGCAAGTACGACCAATAAAGTAATGACCTTTAAAGTTTCGGTTGTTCCAAATGAAGCTCCTACCATGAGCGGATTACCAAATATGGTTTTGAAAAAAGGTAATAAAGTAACGGTTCCCCTGGACAATATCTACAGCGGTAATCCTGAATCAATCCAAAAAATCAAAATAACGGGAAAAAGTTCGAATGGTTCGTTCATTCCGGATATTACGATTGTACATGATTCAACCGATTTTACAGGCAGCCTTTCCTTCACCCCTTCTTTAAGTGCTCCGACAGGAAGTGTTGCAACAATCACAATGAGATTAAAAGATGATGGCGGCATTGCCTCCAATGGTGTTGATTCGGCACTCTATTCTTTCAATGTTTCCATGTTTGATGAACTGAATCACCAACCGACATTTGATTCTGTTCCGCCAAAAAGTGTGCAGGCAGTTGCCGGAACATATCATTTAGATCTTACAGGATTGAGTGATGGGGATAATAATACACAGAACTTAAGTTACCAGATCACTGCATCAACGGATACAGTTCTGACAAATTTGTCTGTTGGTAGTCTGGTAAATGGGATCGCTCCTTTAAATTACACCCTGACAGGAAAAACAGGAAAAACGACCGTTACGATCAAGGTAACAGATGATGGTAGTAAACCAACCAACAACGGGAATTTATCCATTACCCATTCATTTGTTGTCACTTCGGTTGCAGCTCCAGTTATAGGTTTAATTGCCAACTATATTCCGTTTATAGGAAATATTGCAGCATCAGGTGTTACTTGTGACCAGGCCAACAGTTCAGTTGAAATCATGGCCGATGGCACAGTGCATCTGAAAGGAACTGTGAAGCAACAATCTTACCCCTCTTCATATTTTTCGTTAGCTCCCCTAACCGGAGGCAAGGAACTTGATATGTCAGCCAATAAATACATCAGTTTTAAAATTAAATGTGCATCCACTACCAAAATTGAACTTCCTTCACCAGCTGTTTTGGCTGCCACAGGGATTTCTTTCCGCCTTGTTGATAACATTCAACCCGGACAACCCTCAAGTGGATATGGAATTTCAACGATCAACCTGAGCATACCTAATGACGATGCATGGCATGATATGTACCTTGATTTTAATGGGAAATTCTACAAGAATGCAACCGGAAATCAAACAGACAGTACCCGTATCACCAAGTTAATGCTTGATATAAATGATACATGGTTCCAACAGATTACAGGAGATTATTACTTTAAAGACCTGAAGATAGGAGATAAAGCCGACAGACCGGTTGTTGCCCTGCATCCAACTATTGATAATATTGCAAATCAGGTAGTATATAAAGGACAAACACCGAAACCGGTAACTTTAACCGGTATTACCGATGGAGCCGGAAAACAAACTGCCAACATTACAGCATCAACCGATAAGCCGTCACTTATTTCAGGCATTTCTATTGGTACAATCTTAAACGGAACGGCTCAACTTAGTTATACCGTAAATGCAGGTGTTGCAGATTCAGCCAAAGTGATTGTTATCGCTAACAATACAACGGTAGTAAATGCCATACCGGATACTGTATCCTTTAAGGTATACGTAACTGATACTGCTGCTGTAGCCAATAACATCATCAATATTGACTTGACAAAAACCTACCAAACCATGGCTGGTTTAGGTACGATGTTAGAGTATGGATATGATGCTGCAGAAGTTCAACAGATTAAAGATTTGAACATTACTGTTATGCGTTTTACATCTGATGGAGAATTCGAACCTGTTAATGACAATGCTGACCCGAATGTGACTGATTACAGCAATTTTAACCGGAAAGCAATACATACGGATCTGATTCGCCAGATCAACGAACAAACCAATTGTCATAAGTTCTTCTTCACTGTTTGGTCACCCCCAACATGGATGAAATTAAATAAGGCACGTTTTCCTGATCCAAGTACCTTATTTGCGACAAATAATGTGTTGAGTCCGGATATGTACGATGAGTTTGCCGAATACCTTACAGCTATTTGTAAAACGGTGAAAGAAGAATCAGGTGTAGAACTGTATGCTATCAGTTTGCAAAACGAACCTCAATTTAATGAACCATACGGATCGTGCCAGTATACCGGTGCACAGTTCAGGGATTTGATTAAAGTAGTTGGTCCGCGTTTTAAAGCTGAAAACATCAACACCCGCATTATGATGCCAGAAGATGTTGCAAACAGTACCTGGGTTCAGGATAAAGTCAATCCGACAATTGCCGATCCTGTTGCTAAACAATATCTGGGAATAGTAGCCTGTCACAATTATGACAATGATGGTATCAAAGCAGGTGGACCCGGAACAACAGGTTGGAATAATATGCTTACCCTTAAAAAAGCTACGAATGCTGAAGGATTATGGATGACTGAAACTTCCGGATATTCAAACATTTGGGAAGGTGTCATGGGTATTGATTATCTGAGTGGAAAAGCACAATACTTTCCGGGACCCCTTGATTTTGCAGGTTGTATGTATACCGCTTTTAAGGCAGGTAATATCAATGCATGGACTGATTTCGAAGGTACAAAATTGAAAACCAATAATAATTTAGCCGGTAGTGCCTTTAAGAATTTCACATCGTATGTTAATCCTGGATCTGTTATGGTGGATGCTATTTCAGGGAATAGTAAAATCTTAACTCTGGCGTTTAAAAATGCCGATAATTCAGTGACTGCTGTTCTGCTTAATACGAGTGGTCAACCAACAAAAGTCACTTTGAAAGGACAAAATGTTCCTCAGGTTTACCGTTCATTTACCACACAAAATTATTCACCGTTCAGTGAAGGTGTTACAGTTACCAATGGTTCAATTATATTACCTGCCAGAAGTATTACCACCTTGTTCCACAGTAGCGGGAACCTGGCTCCGGCAGTTGATCCAATAGGGAATGTTTCCGTAGTACTTGCAAAAGGTGACAGTACCATTACCCTTACCGGAATAAACTACGGACAGGATCCGGTATCACAACATGTAACAGCTGTAACCGTTTCATCAAATAATGCCACTGTTGCCAATGCAACTGTAGTATATACTGCAAACAGTGCGACTGCTAAACTTACCATTAGTCCGGTAGGTTACGGAACTGCCCAATTCACGGTAAAAGTGAAAGATGACGGTGGGAAAGCAAATGGTGGAATAGATTCAACATTGGTGAAATTCTACGTGAATGTAACCAGTGCGTTGAATCATGCACCCACCATTAATCTGGTGAACCAGGTGAATATACTGGAAAATGCAGACAGTGTACGGGTACCCTTAACAGGAATCAGCGATGGAGACAAAGGAACCCAGGCATTGCAATTTGTGGTGACCAGTTCCAATGCCGCATTAGTATCGACTCCTGTTGTGAAATAC
>Ga0302215_10001380_pt1 | contig 17376 bp, 17 predicted proteins | sample II_Fen_N3_1_FD_194580 | JGI IMG/M metagenome (GOLD analysis project Ga0302215, IMG submission 194580) | Peat permafrost microbial communities from Stordalen Mire near Abisko, Sweden - II_Fen_N3_1 | ecosystem: Environmental > Terrestrial > Soil > Wetlands > Permafrost | place: Sweden: Abisko...
AACCAACAAGGTCTTTGATGACGTTATACAGGTCAGCTGGATATTCACCGTGCGATGAAGGACTTCAATGGCTATATGCCACCACAGGTGCGTATCGAAAAACCGGTGATGCACATTTCTCAGAATCCACATCCTGATGATAAGTTGACGGATGTAGAACTGTCGGATATCGCACGGGAATATCTGGAGAAACTCGGTTACGGCAATCAACCGTATATGGTTTATAAGCACGAGGATATCGATCGACATCATTTGCATGTGCGCCCATAAGGGCATATAATAAATCCATACTGATTAAACGATAGCCTGAGCGAACAAATGGTGGTTTATGACGAAAGACGATTAACGGCGTCATACTGAGATACTCTGTTTAGATGTGTAATAAACAGAAGCGTAAACTAATCACAGCGCAATTGCAATAAGCAATAAAAGGTGGACATCGTATCGAGCTAAAAGTTATTATATTCTAAATGGGGATTGCCTAAATCAGAACGCCAGTTGTAAGGTTATAAGGAACAGACCTTTGAATATCTGACAAGGCAACGGAGCCTCCGTAGTAGTCCGAGCAAGGGAAAGCCTTGTACATGGCAAAGGGAGGTAGCTAATATTTTTAATACAATTAACGGAAAGTGTGTGAGACATTATGAGACATCCTGAGAAAGTATTAAACAGTCTAGCAGAGCATAGTAAAATCTCAATGTATAGATTTGAAAGGCTGTATCGGATACTGTTCAATCAAGAAATGTACTATGTTGCCTATCAGAAGATATATTCCAAAGAAGGTAATATGACTCCTGGTGTTGATGGCAAAACTATTGACGACATGAGTATTTCTCGGATAGAACAGTTGATTGAATTGCTCAAAAGTGAGCAATATCAACCTATGTCATCAAAGAGAGTATATATTCCTAAGAAAAACGGAGGTAAACGACCGTTAGGAATACCTTCTTTTAATGATAAACTGGTGCAAGAGGTAATTCGCATGATTCTGGAAGCAATCTATGAAGGCAGTTTTGAATATTGCTCACATGGATTCCGACCTAACAAAGGATGTCACACTGCACTGTCCCAAATAAAAGACACTTCCACGGTTCTAAGTGGTTTGTAGAAGGAGATATCAAAGGATTCTTTGATAATATCAATCATGATATTTTAATCAATATTTTGGGAGAAAAAATCTCTGATGACAGATTTTTAAGACTAATAAGAAAGTTTCTCAATGCGGGATATATGGAAGAGTGGGTATTCCATCGCACGTATAGTGGAACTCCACAAGGTGGTATAATGAGTCCTATATTGGCAAATATCTATCTTGACAAATTCGACAAATACATGAAAGAATACATTCAATCTTTTGACAAAGGTAAAAATCGAAAACCCGATACAGCTTATGCAAAATATGCGCTGAGAAAAATTAGAGCCGAGCGAAAACTTAAAACCGTAACAAATATAGAAGAGAGAAAGTTTTATCTGAATCGTATCAAGGAATCATGTAAAGCTCGTATTAACTATCCAAGTTTTGATGCCTTGAGTGTATTGCTTTAAGTTGTAGATTTACTGTGTATTAATCAAAAGGAGAACCGTTTCCAGCACACCTGCCGGAAACGGTTTCGGGAAAGATTTCTAACTTCCTTTGATTCTTAATCAGGATATATATTCTTCAGAATTTGTAACGAAGGCTTAAGGATACAGCCTCGAAAGACCCTCCAAAATTATGAGGTGAAAAATAATATCCCGGACGATAATCAACTGATAACTGGAATGGAATTTTAAAGTTGTATTCAAATCCCAGTTGCCCAAGACCAGCTAATGCAAAACCACGATTCAACGAACTAAGCTGTGGACCAACACCTACATACCAATTAAATGTGTGTAATTTATTTAATTCCCATACCCATTGATACATTCCGGTTAAGCATTTACTCACCCTGCCGCAAGATTATATCTGTGGCAAACCTATGCTCTCTTAGTTTAAAATACTTCATCTTACTTTTCCAAGCGATGAAACCTAAAATTCGCAAGTGATGATGAAAAAGACTTGCGGATTTTAGGTTTCACCACACGTGAAACGTGTGATTAGCTATGGATCATAAACAATGTTATTGATTGATCAATGTTGCTTTACTTCATACGAACTACCTAGAGAGTTTTCAAAGCCAGCAGAAAAATAAACATTAGGAGCATTAAATATTACAGCGGCACCATTAGTAATTAATACGTTTCCTGTTGGTTTGCTAGTCGTAACATTGTTACCTACATATATATTTTGACCTGATATATATCTATTTGTAGAAATAGTCTCATTTTGGATATACACGTTTTGACTATTGGTTACGATTAGATGATTGTATAGAAATGAGGCTGACGAATTAAATTGCGTATGATATTGATTCGAAATCGGGGTATAATAATCACTAAAGTTTGCTAGATTAGTTGCATAAAAGTTAGTATTATTAATGTTGCTTGTTAGTAAATTTTTCCAGTTTGACAGCCCGAGAGCACTAACCGTAGGAACAAAACAAAATTGTGTTTTTAAAACATATTTACGCATTTCTGGAGACAGCCCAAAAGCGCTCACATCATACAAACCACCTGGAGCACCATCTACAGGTAACATATCGGCTGTACTATTGAGTGATTTACTCGTAATGTCCACGTAAACTGAAATAACCCATAAAAGTTTTTTCTTTATGTATACATGACCAGAATAAACATTTTTAACGGTAGCATTCGGCAATGCGTTCGACATGATTGATGCGTATAATTGAGTTTTTCCAGGTATAATATTAATAGCTAATTGAGGATAATTTGTGACCATTGCCAATCCACTAAACATAGTTCCCAATGCTTCCATCCACCATTTAAAATTATACGATTCGTTAAATTCCAATAATTTGGTTTCCGGATCGAAAGTTTTTGTTCCATATCCACTACCATCGGTTATAGCAACATTCTCGCATTTTTGAGGAAACCCCATATTATCATACTCATTCATAAATGAGACATATTCGCTATTATCAAAGTTCAAGTCTTTCGTCACCTGATACATAAGCATTTGTTTTGCAGCTTTACTGTTCAACAAATTTACAGCACCTTTTAGATTTGCATTGATGTCAGTTGAATTAACTAATGTGATAAAAAATGCTTTTAAATTTAGACCTTCTAAATGTCTAACAGCAGCTTGTACTCCTACTGGGACATTTGCCCCTTTATGTGGGGAATCAACAGAAATGTATTTTCTTGCTTGGTGAACCTTTCCTTCCATTTCCATTTTACGCAACGCATATCGAGCAACTAATCCCCCCATACTAATCCCCATTACTACATTTGACTCTGTGCCTATTTTATTTGCATTTACCCAATCAATGGCAGCTTCAAACAGTTTTGCATTTCTACGAATATCGTCCACCCCATTATTATTATCGACATAAACTATATCATATTGACTTGCATCAATATAATTTGTAAGCATTCCAGTGGAATACGGCACATAAATGGTTCCAAAACTACTATAAGTATTTGTCGATAGGAAGGTATTTATATCCATATTCCGCACTCCAGGCATAACTCCAGATGCATCAAACCCTTCGGCAACGATCAATGGTTTTCTAAGTGTTCCAGTCGTATTTGTTGATGAATATGCAATTTGAATCTTACCCCCAGAATGCTCTGTTGTTGCAGAAATTGGTATAGTTACAATGTTATTATACCCGGGAGCTCTTTGAATAGAACTACCATTCATCATCACATTTGTCTTGCTAATATAACTTGTTCCATCTGTATAGGTTAGTTTGAAGAAAATTGTTTTTGTACTGCCTGATGCAAATGTATAAGATATAGGCGTGTTCCAATTTGCCGTTAAATATCCACTTTCATTATTGAAATTAACTTCTAATTTTTGTATTGTTTTACCTGAGTTTGTATACCACATTGATTGACTGAAAACAAAAGATGCTGTCAGCGTATTGAAACTTGTAGATATCGGAGCTACTGCAAATAATTGCTTCGTAAAATATGGAGATGCTGCACCTGAAACGTCATAAATTTGATTGTTTATAACTTGTAATAACCCCAGATTTACTGCATCATCGTTTAGTTTGTTATATTGAAAATGCATCATAACTAAAGGAGATGGTGAAGCTGTTGTAGCATTATTTATTCTCTGAGTAATTGTGTCAGGAATAATCAAAGAAGCATTAGAATTTATCTTTGAGCTATACAATCCATTGTACAACAATTGAAAAGTATTAATATCAACATAATTGCTATCATTTGGAATTCCATTAAACGACTCCAGCTCCACAGCTTGTACACCATAGTCACTTAGTAATCCTGTAGAGATCTTACTTTTATCAACATTTTGAAAAATATGATTGATAGAATCTTTATAAGCTTGCCCTACCATGCTTGTCGGCAACACTATTATTAGTAATAGTAGTAGGTGTATTATTCTGAAATATTGTTTCATATTATTACATTTTAATCATTAAACATATATAATTTTATGTCAAAACGTCCTTGTGTGATTTTTACGGAATCCCCATTTTCATAAAAAGTATCGAACCGATCAGCCCATTTTCCTGTAAAACTAAAATGACCACTTACTATTTTATTGATTGTATCCAATTTAGTTAAGTATATTTCACCACCATCTAAAACTATATAATGAGTACCATCGGCTGCCCCATTACTATAAGTTCCACGAGATAATTTTTGGGTCGCATTTTGAAGCGGATTTATTAATAGTAATGCGATTGTTTCATCCGTTTTATTATATGCAGAAATTGTAAGTCTTTTATATACCCTGTCGTATTGCGCTGAAAGCGGGCTTATGCCAATAAAAGAGTAATACCCCCCTCCGATAAACAATTTGTTGTCAATCAAGCAACCAAATGTGTTTTTACCTGATTGTGTTTCTTGAGGCAGAACATTAATTTCATCTTTATCACAAGCAGAGAATGAACATAGAGTAAATAGAGTAACAAGAAATAAATATGCATGGATATTAGTTTTCATATTTTTAAATGTTTAAATTATTATATGAGCATCTAAAGATAGTCATCGATATACCAATGTATTCATATACGAAAAAATGTACTGATACATCAATCATTTAGTCAATATCATTCTTTTTGTATCAATCACATTACCATCGGCTATCAGAGCATATAAATACATTCCTGCATTGAACTCTGACCCTTGAATAGTTATACTTCCTTTACCTCTTTCGTTTATGGAGTAACTTTTTAGCTGTACACCATTCATGTTATATACATAAATACTAGCAGAGTTGATAGAATTAGGCAAATAGAAACCTATTGTCGTGGCGGTATTAAATGGGTTAGGAATATTTTGGTCCAGAACTGGATAAGTCAAAGCATCAGTTTCGTTTATACTAGAACTTGCTATTGCACTAACTTTTTTAGGTCCAGAACTCGACTTTGTCACTAGTTCCGTCAAGGCGGCAATTTGTGCTTTCTGATCCTTTAAAGCCTCCACTAAAACAGGAATTAAACCAATATAATTGACATAATAATAACCTAGTGTGTCCTGACTAACCAATTCAGGATATACATCTTTCAGTTCCTGAGCAAGGAATCCAAATTCTGAAGTTTCTTTTGATAGTTTATTCTTTGTTTTTTCGTATTTCTTTATTATTTTTCCTTTTTCATCTTTAATATCTGGCAAAACCTGTTCATCAAGAATAGCATGTTTTTTGTAAGATTTACCATTCAGTTGATATAACTTGTCCAGTTTATCAGTCAGTGGTTTTATATCTGTTTTTAAACGTTCATCTGATGTTAGTTCAATACCACTCGCATATACTTTGCCATTTACATCGAGACAAATGCCTGAATGTGTAGGAGCTTGTCCAATGCCAATAGCGCCAGATGGAGTTAAAAACATATAATAGTTACTATTGCCATTATTTGCACTAGGCCATGGTTTCCAAACATTTAAATTTTCTCCCCAAATTTCAAATGCCCATTTGCCCCATACAGTTCCATCGCTTCCTACGCTTCCATTATTACTCATATTTAAATTTGCATATCCAGTGTATCCAGAACTAAGTGAGCCATTTGAATTGACTTTTAATTGAGCATTCAATAATGAAGTGATTGACATTAATAATACTGACATTACAATTTCTTTTGTTTTCATAATTGTTCTTTTTAAACGTTTGATTTTATTTAATTTGACATTACCTAAAACTTAAAACACCAAAATTATCATGCGGTGAAAATAATAATTATATTTTAAATGCAAATGATTATTGAAATAAAAAAATAGGACAAGGCATTTTGTATTTAACTGGAAAATAAATACATATGCTTTAGTTTCTAAATATTATTAGGACAACTAAATTTCAATCGACATTAAACTCTAAAAAATGACTCTTTTGAATGGTTCAAATTTACATTCCATATCAAGAGCATTACGCATAATAATATGTAAGATTACAGAGAAGATTAATCCGCACGATTCACAACATGTAAACTTCAGAATGTGTTTTTTGTACAAAATTCAAGATGGCTCTCAAACCCCGTTTCCCGTAGTGTGCAAAAATCCAGCACTCGATGTTTGGCATACGTCCCGTTTTGTCAAAGTCAGAAGGAAAGCTCCAGCTTTCCATATTCCATTTTTGATATGCAAGGCAAGAGCCTTGCTTTTGCAGCGACATAGTGAAAAACGCTATGCAGAACAACCACAGACAACCTACGCTCAACTGAGCTCGTATAACATCATAGGTGTTTGCAGGGCTAGCAGCACCACTACCATTGAAAATAAAAGGTTTATTTAGTGTAAATTGTAAATTAAAGATAGTCTCATAAGATTTTCAATAGCCTAACCATGTTTTATCCTGAGCTGTAAATACTGCACTTAAGTTTATAGATTCCAGATAAATTGTAACAAAAGCTTTTCTTTTTGATGTTCTTATGTCACCGACATTTAGATTCGGAGAAGTTGTTACTTTCGCCATCCCATCAGGTTACTATTTTAAATCAAATGCTATTGTTCTATTTATATAATAGATATATCTGCAAAGAATAGATTTATTTAAATCTATAACCTATTGAGAACATTACAGTTGAAGTTTTATTGGAAACATTATTATATATGCTTTTACCAACACTTCCAAAGTTGAGCAAATATGAATAATTTAAACCAAGCCTAATTTTGTTGATATCTTGTGCTATTCCAATTTCGCCTTTACACCCTGCAGCAAATTTATTCATTTCATAACCACCTGCATAAATGGCATCTGTGAATTTATTTGAACTTACTAAGACATCTAATTTTGGTCCAATTCCAACAAATACATGCGATTCTTTATATTGATATTTGAGTCTTAACGTTGTGTTTAAATGAATGTATTGCCATGTATCCTGTAAGTCAATTAGAGCATTATTACTAGTGGGAACTTTAGTTTCTTTTCCACCAATTTGTATAAACCCAATTTCGCTCGAGATATAATAAAACTTGTGATCAAAATAATCACACCCGGCAAGGAATGAGTAATTTGTAATGTTTTCACCTAGCATGGAAAATTTCTTAGAATCCATTGACGAATATGATAATCCGTTTTCAATTTTAATTATTTGCGAGAAAATAGAAGAACAGACTAATAACAACAAGATAATTAAGTGATATTTTTTCATTTGTACTTTATTAAAGTTTGTTTTTTAACAAATATGATTATGATGTATTTTGTAGTTTATGTTATAATTACAAGTTAGGAGTTGATTAAACTCTTAATTTGTAATTTATTGAATCAATATGCCATAATTGAACATGAGAAATTCAGACTATTTCTATCTTTTGGATACTCATTCCCGATTGATTGTCCTAATAGATTATAGTTTATGACAATTGTATAAGTTGTCATGTATATAAACGTGCCAGCACCTGTAGTAGTCATGGTGAAATTAACGCCTATTGTTAACGAATTGAGATCTGAATATCCGGATTGAGTTGGGTTGTTAATAGCTACTTTCAAATAATTATCAGGTAACTTTACAGTAGCATAACAATAATAAACATCACAAAAATAATAACCTGTGGTAATTCCAGACATTGTAGAGGAATTAATTAATAATCTTGTGTTTGAATAAAATTTATTCATACTTGCCTTAATATAATATGGACCATCCATAACTCCAATAGTTTTCATTGGTTCGGTTTTTTTTATCAGCCCGTTTGCTGTGAAAATATTTTTTTCATCGTTTATGTTTGTGATTGGGTTGAATTCAATTTGTTCCTCATGCCTTTTTTATTTAAATGTACAAGACATCGTATTGTTGTAGAAATTTGAATCCTTCGACTTATATATCCAACTAATTCGGGATTTTTTAAAATGATCTTGTATATGAAATTGATGGCAACATGGGTATCAGAACAAATGCCTTATACTTGTCATTCTTAGTTTTATACACTGTGTATGGATTTTGCTGTGCTGTTGCATTTAATAAAGAGAACTGCCATGCGCGACTTCCTTTACGAAGTTTTTTCTCTGTTGTATAGTTTAAGTCAGTTCTGAAATAGTTCTTTAAACGAATGTTTGGATATTTAGGGATATTGTCAATTTGAGGGTTGAAAGAGCTAATAGGTTCACTTCCAGGATATTTTAATATAGGAATATAATATGGATAACCGGTTTTGTATTGAACGTTTATAGAGAAAGTATTCTTTTTTATTTTGGTCTTTTTAGTTTCATAACTAACAAAGCTGGATAAAGAGTTTGGGGCATCATATTTAAAAGGATATGTATAACCATTAAAACTTCTTTCTGACTTTGAAAGAGCGTATGAAACTGATGTACTTAATCTGTTTTTTGAATATTCCAGCATGAGTTCTATTCCTTTTGATTGACCTGTTCCAACAGAGTAATCAGTATGAAAATCAAGATAATTTTCCAGATTATCAATAGAAATTAAATTCTGCATTTTTTTATAATATGCTTCAACAGAGACCGAAAAATCTTTAAAATAATAATTCTTCCAACCTATAGATAATTGATTTGAAACTGGAAGACTATTTTCTTTGAAGGGAACCCAAAAATCACTTTGGATACTATAATTCATTTCATAAATGGAGTGAATCGGTTGATGCATCATATCATAGGCAAACATTAACTTATTATTATCTCCTATAAATTTACTAACTTTAAGGCGTGGCTCTATGGTGCAAATAGTCTTTTCAGTATTGTTGAACATCGACGCTCGAAGTCCAGTCGTAAAAGTCCAGCCTGCAAATTTTAATTCGTTGGAAATATAAGCACAAGTAGTCAATAATCTGAGATTATCACTTTTGTAATTTCTACTTTCATTGTTTCTTTTTTCAAACACCCTATTTGGGCTATATAATTGATTGGACGCATCAATTCCATAAAGTAGTGTATTATTGTTACTTGTTTTGTGTTCTAATGATGAGCGTAAACCAAATTCTCCTAACTGAGCAGATTTTTTTTGTTCTATAGAATTTGTATTCTCTGTCTGATATCCGTATTTTGAATTGTTAAGATTAGAGTAATAAATACTATTTGTCAAGAATAGATTTGGCTTCAGATTAGAAGTAAGTCGAATGGATGATGTGAGTGTGGACCAACCCTGTCCATATTTTTCAGAGTATTTAGAGTCGTCCATTGAATAACCTTTATTAGTTACATATAGATCATCGAAGCCATTGTATAATTGCCATGAAAGTTTGGTCTTGGGAGTTATATGCCATGAGAGTTTAGCATTTATGTCTTGAAATGCGATTAAATTAGCACTGTAGGAGTCTAAATTACCATTTATAAACAGTATTCCTTTGTAAAATAAATCGATGAGTGAATGACGTACAGTAAACATATAACTTGATTTTCCTTTTGTTATCGGACCTTCAAGTTCCAAGGTTGCTGCCAATAGACCCGCTGAAATGGATTGATGATGCTCGGTGTAATTTCCATCTTTTAATGAAACGTTCACTACACCCGAAAGTCGATTACCATAAATACTGGGAATGCCACCTTTATATAGTTCTGCATTTAAAATTGCTTCAGAGTTAAATATAGACAGAAAGCCAAAAGTGTGATTTTGATTATATACGGGTACATCATCCATTAAATATAAGGTCTGGTCGTTTGTACCCCCTCTTATATTCAATTGAGATGACCCCTCCATCCCAGAAGATACTCCGGGTAAGAATTGCATGCTTTTTATTATATCTTTTTCTCCCAGAAATAGTGGTGTTATTTTTAATAGAGACATATCCATATTCACGTCTCCTATACCTTTACTTTTAATTTGTTTGGCTGATAATGTAACTTCGGATAGAGTAACGCCTTGCTCCAAAGCTATATTTATTGTGGTGTCTCTTGTTAGTACAATCTCTTCTTTTGAAGTCGTGAATCCAACTTTAGAAACACATAGTTGATAACTACCTTGTTTTAGTTTGAAGGAGTAGTGTCCATAGTTATTTGTAGACACTCCAGTATTGTTTAGCAATACGCTGGCATTTGATATTATTTCGCCTGAAGTTTGCTCTGAAACCACACCATTTATAATAAGTTCTTTTTGTGAAATGGCTCTTTGGCAGATAAGCATTAAGAGTATAAATAACAAAGTTCTATGTTCCTTCATTTTACTTGTATATATAATAATAGCTTTGATTCAAACCGGCAAAAATTCCTAAACCGTTTTTTACATTGCAGTAAACATGAACGGGTTGATAAACCATTGCATTTATATCGTCTTCGGGTGGTGTTGAAGCTTGTTGATAATAAGTTCGGTTGTATTGATCATAGTCACTACTTGCAGTAGTGATGTTTACCCTAATACCATTATAATTTGCAGCTGATTTATTTAAAAGATGGTACATATCGCTAAATAGTAGACTGTCTAGTTGTTGTACGTTGGAGGCTTTAACCCGCATAAAACCATCACAATAATTTGATCCAAGAACCTCATTTCTGTAATATGTATCGTTCGATTGATTTACATTATCTACCAATAAACAATTTGTTATGTACTCGTAGTATACATGAGAAACTGTATCACCAAGTAAATAATTGGCAGTAATCCACATCGAATTATTATCTGTTGGTAATTTAAAATTTCGAAGATTTATTATGCCATATTTTGACGCGTAGCTGACAGAGCAGTTTATTGGATTAGGTATTCTTGTTTCTGCATATACCTGATCTAATCCATTTACAGATGCCGTAATGGAATAAGTATATCCCGCTTTAGGGTAATAGTTTAACAAGAGTATGCTGTCTGTACAAATTCCATTGTAAATGGTTGTATCGTCTTCTTTTAGTAAAACATTGATGTTTTTTTCAGCTCTGTAGGAAGAAATATTGTTATTGCTGAAAGTAGAATAAAAGCTTATTTCAATCTTGTGTTGAGGTGATAAATAACTATTTACTATTAGTTTGTTCTGAGTGTCTAGAAAATTTGCATTAGGATTATAATCTACAGTACATGAAATGATACCTACAGCAATAAATACACAAATTAAATATTTCATTTTTTAGGAAAAAAATTAGTGATAGGTATAAAAAATGAAAATTGAAGATCATTTACCTTTAACTGCCTAAAATTCTCATCTGTTACTAAACTGTGACTTCCTTTTTTATAGGCTGCAGAAACGTCGAAGTACTTAAATGAATATCCTAGTCGAGCAATAAGTGGAATGTCAAATATAAAGTGGGATATTTTATTTACTGGATATTTTGCAGAATAGTAACAAGTAGGTTCTACTCCGATGCCTACATGTAATTGTTTCCATATTTTATAACTTCCAATTATTCCTGCAGAAAAATAAAGAAACTTCAATGAATAGGTAGTTGTATCACGTGGAAAAGGAATCCATTCTCCTTCTGAATTAAGATAATGACCTTGTATATTATTACGTAATGTATTAGTTCTACTACCCATTAATCCATAGAAATCTATCAAGTACTTTGGCGAGAATAACTGACGATATTGATAACCTATAAACAAGTTATTGTCGTAATTATCATAGGTTTGATAATTTCTAATAGTTGAAGCGTTAGTTTCTTGTTTGTTAAAACCTGTCATCGACAGTCCTCCGATAAAGCCATGCTCCTGAGCTTGAGTAGTTATTACCGATAGTGTAATGAGAGAGAGAATTAAAAAATACTTCATTGTTTAAGTATGAATTAAATTTTGTCATTCGAATACGCTAGTATTCAAATGACAAAATTAGAAATATTAATTGAATTTAATAGTACCTTCTACGCCATCGGTTTGGTCGATACCCCTGGTCCAAAGAAGGAAATGTCCGGTAATACCAGTTAAATCAGAACCATAAATAAAGTAACCTAATGTTGGCTGTACTGCGTTTTCATCTTTAGGGCTTGTATACATCATAGTTGTGTTTGCGGTACTAGCAGCACCACTCCCATTGAAAATAAAAGGTTTATTTACCGTAAATTGTAAATTAAAGATAGTCTCATAAGATTTCCAATAGCCTAACCATGTTTTTTCCTGAGCTGTAAATACTGCACTTAAGTTGATAGACTCCAGGTAAATTGTAACAAAAGCTTTTCTTTTTGATGTTCTTATGTCACCGGCATTTAGATTCGGAGAAGTTGTTACTTTCGCCATTCCATCCAGTTGTGGTTTTAAATCAAATGCTATTGTTTTATTCTTAGAGTTGAATTCGTTGATGTCAGTATACATTGCTGCTTTAATAACTTTATCACCAATCATATATTCACCTGCACTGTTCACTATTTTTTCAAGTCTGGCATCTACTAATTTTGAAATTGGAGAGATGTATTCAGAGCTAGTTCCAGAGAATAAAAACTGACTTTGGTACTTACTTATATAACCTTTGTATACGCTTTCAAAAATAGCTTTTGAGCTTACAGTATCAATAATTTGGTCTAACTCCTTATTTGCTTCAGCTTTTAGGTTTTTGTACGATTTTACGCCATAACTTGATAGAAGTACAGTTTGCTTATCTGCATCTATTGTATTTAAAGAGTCCATTGTTGCATTAAAAACCTCCTGATTTTTAAACTTCAATATTCCACCTACATTTTGAATAGAGGCATCAGATTGTAAATTTAAGTCATTCTCATTGTTTTTACAGCTTGTTAATACAAAGGTAATAGTTAATATTCCTAGGATGAATTTTGTCAAATTTAATTTCATATTGTTATTGATTATTTTGGTTTATTTATATTGTTTTTTCGTAACGTCTAAACTTATTAAAGACCAAAAGCAAGTCAAGTAATAGTTACATGGGCAAATGTGTGTGCTTTCTAAGTATATGTTTTGTAGTTTTGTACCTCCTTTCATTGTAAAGTGGGGAGTGGGCGGAAGTCGGTTAGGTTGCGCGAACAATTTCATAACCGGCTCCGCCTTTTATCTACTCCTTAGTCTTTTATATTACCACCTGCATAATTGGGCCTGAGAAAGCTGAAGTTCCTGATGTTGTTACTATAGCTACTCTAAACCAATACTTGGTAAGGGTATTAAGTCCGGTAAGTTCTACCGAAGCCTGAGAAGTTACCTGAGCATTTACCCAATTGGCATCATTAGTCGGTGTTTCGCCAATATAATACTGCCAATCTTATTTAATTATGAGGATTCATTTCATTACAGACATGTATTGAAATAATACTTCTATGTTTTATTATATTACTTGCCTGTTTTGATTCAATGTATGTCTGCTTTGTTCCATATCATCGTTGTTTTGCAATAAGACATCCTTGTTTTGTTACAAAACGATGATGTTTTGTGATAATATCTATATGCTTTAATGTAATGCCTAATTGTTTTATTAGCATGTTTGTATGTTTTGCTATAATACATGTACATCTTGTATCAATACATATAGGTTTTGATTAAAAAAAGAACGAAGCGGCACAGACAATGCAAAATTATTGATTGATTATCCCTCTGTTTTTAAATATGCCTAGGTTATGAGGATGAATTACTGTTGATTACCAGAATTATTAATCCGTGCCGCTTGTTTTCTTTTGTTTAATGGTTAAAGTATGAGATAACCCGATAACGAAATACTTCCATATTGTACTGTTAATATGTAATTTCCACTTTTCAACGTATCAATAGGGATACTCAGGTTTGTACTTATATCTGTATTTGTTTGTTCCTGATAAATCACAAATCCTGTTTGATCGGTTATTGTAATAGTAGCTATACCAACCGATTCTTCAAAACTCAGATATAAATAAGCATCTTCAGTATATGCATTTACACAGTTTTTTGCTGGCACTCGTGGATGTGGAGAAGGTTGCGTTCGTGGATTCATTTCAACGGGGTTTTTTGCCTGACAAATACCGAATGAAATAAAACATGATAGAAAAATAAATAAGATAGAACGTTTCATAAAATGTTGTTTAATTTTTAATGATTTAATAATTTGTATTATTTTTGTATCAAAGTTATACTTGCAATAAGTAAATTCCAAAAGTAATATTGGTACAAGTAGTTGAACTACTTTTTTCAAGCACATGAATGTCAATTGTTTGTATATTTGATATAATTAATATTGGTACAAGCTGAGTTTTCGGCAAAAACACCTCTGCTTTTAACTAATCCTTTTTGATATATTCCATAAAACAGAGATACATTTATGCCTATAAAAAAAATCTGTTACTGCTTGCTATTTTCAATATTAGTACTATCATGCAAAAAGCTGTACACTAATCATCGTACAATATTGCTTGCTGAATCAATATTAAAAACAAAACCTGATAGTGCACAAAAGTTACTATTATCTATTCCACAACCCAACAAACTTTCCAGAGCTGATTTTGCTGCTTGGTGTTTACTTTATACTCATTCTCAGTATAAATTATATCAGGATATAAAATCGGATAGTCTGATACGCGTTGCGGTGAATTATTACGACAATAGTAATTTACCAAAACAGAGTGGCACGGCCTATTATTTATTGGGCTGTGTATTGCAATTGAACAAGCACTATAACGAGGCTATGCATGCGTATAAAGAAGCAGATGATATACTAAAAAATACAACAGATGATAATCTTAAGGGATTGGTGGAGTTTGAGATTGGTAGCCTATACAAAGAAGATGAAGCATACGAGCAATCATTGATATTATTTAAGAAGTCATTGAACAGCTTTATTCGTTCTAAGAACATAAAATATCAGGCTTATGCCTATCGTGAAATATCTGACAGGTATAGTCAATTACACTACCCATTCGACAGCATAATGCATTATTCTCTTGAGGCTTTAAAGCTGGCTAATAAAGCTGGTGATTCTATTAACTACTATTCTATATTGGGGAGACAAGGTGAGTTGTTTATTGAAAATGATAATATACGTTCAAAAGAATATCTCTTAAAGTCATTCCAACATAATGCAGGATATAAATCTCATTATGCCGCATTATTGTCCTATGATTACTCAAAGTTGAATTTACCGGATTCTGCCCGGTATTATCTTCAGTTATCTTTAGCTGATACCCTAAATACAAAAAATAGTATGACTAAATATCTTGCTATAGCTTACGTTGCTAAAAATAGAGGAAGGTATAATAATGCTTTTGATTATTTAGAAAAAGCTTATCTCATGCGTGATTCCACACTTAAACAAAGTATAGAAAGTCAGTTACATCGGATTGATAAGCAATATGATTTAACCCAAAAAGAAAAAGAAAATGCCGAATTGAAAATATCCAGGCGAAATAATATAATCTTAATTGCTTTGTTAACGATAGGGATATTGATTTCATTGATTATAGCTTTGTTTGCAAATAGCCGGTATAAAAGAAAACAGGCTGAACATGAGATAGAAAAACAGCGTATGGAATATGAAATTGAAACTAAACACATGCAGAATATCCAAAAGCGTCAGTTGCTTTTGGCTAAACTTCAAAATAAAATAGAAAACACATTACGTCTCAATCAGTTGAAAATAGGTTTGTTACAGCAAGATAAACATGATGCTTTTGTTGAAGAAATTACTAAACAAGCCGTGATTTCGGAAAAGGAATGGCAATATTATATTGATGAAATAAATCAGCTATTTGATGGAAGGATAGCCCTTCTTTCGAAAAAATATACCGAATTAACACGGGCAGATTTAATAGTAATATCACTTATTGGCCTACAAAAAGACATTACAGATTGTTGCAGTTTGCTGAACATGACTCAGAATACAATGTACGTGCGCAGAAAAAGAATAAAGAAGCGTATAGGCTTAGATACAGATATTGATTTAGAGGAATGGATTATGGGATATATACAATATAAACCAAGTGAAAAGCTATTAGAATAATAGTGTCAATTAGATAGGGATTGAAAAGCCCCGAAGACTAAGCCGCTCTCGATCGCCCATCACAACAGCATCTCCACCGATACATTCGGTGTTAAATGTCAATCCTGCTTTATGAGCTATCGGATTGAACTCGGCACTCAAAGTGTCTAAGAGACTTTTTAGCCGGAACGGTTCACAGTTGAGCTCTTCTTTTCCCGCGTCCAACCGATAGAAGTTTAGCAGAGCATTTAATAGTGTAGTCATACTGTTCGAAGATTGCAGAATGGTTTCGCATAACTGGGTACGTTTCTCTTTGTAACGTTCATCAATCAACAACTCCGTGCATCCCCGAATAGCGGTAAGTGGTGCACGTAAATCGTGGCTCACGGTTAGCATCATGCTTTTGCGGGCACGAAGTAGTTCCTCGTTGCTTTGGTTCAGCTTTTCCAACTGCATCCGATAGAGATACCTGTTCTTTAGGTCATGACGTAAAATAAGATAGAGTGCGATGGCAAGCAACATCGCACCAATTCCCATAGAAGAAACAAGCAGTAAGGCTTTTTCTTGTCCGAGTAGATAAGCCTCTGTTTTTTCCTTCATTTGCGCTTGTTCAACTATATTAAACTCAGTAATTAAACGGTTGATTTCGTTATTTAGATAAACGCTTTTTTTATTCAAACTATCCATGTGGATGAACATCTGTTTATTTTGTTTATCGCGGGTAAGTCGTATCTCATTCGTTAGAGAACGAAGTAAGGTATCGGAACGAGCCTGATTCTTTTGCAGAATAGCTTCATTCTCATTTTTTGTTTGATTATGATTTTTTTTCTTGTTTCGGAATAAACCAAAGAAGCCACTGCCCTTTTTCTCGCTTTTCCCATAAGTAGGCAAGTCTCTTTCCAAAATTATGTTTTGAGTGTTTATTTTAGCAGTTTTGTACCAAAATTCATCATATAAACGCCACCGCAGGTTGAAACAGACAACCCGTGGGCTAAGCACTTCCCGCCAGTTGCCACATTGCTGTGGCAGGTCTGGAAGAACTCGCCCCCAAACCGTACGTACACCTCTCGATGTATACGGCTTTCCATTAATGTATTCAGTCTATTGATT
>Ga0302215_10001387_pt1 | contig 17330 bp, 13 predicted proteins | sample II_Fen_N3_1_FD_194580 | JGI IMG/M metagenome (GOLD analysis project Ga0302215, IMG submission 194580) | Peat permafrost microbial communities from Stordalen Mire near Abisko, Sweden - II_Fen_N3_1 | ecosystem: Environmental > Terrestrial > Soil > Wetlands > Permafrost | place: Sweden: Abisko...
AACCCATCGCAGCTAAGACTCCAAAGATTACAACAAAGCACAATAACATATTAACAAATGAACTTGTTACATTTGCAATTGGCATGATTTCTCTTGGGAAATAAATCTTTTTAATCATCTCTTTCGATGCAAGCACACTGCTGGAACCACCTGTAACTGATGAGCTGAAGAATATCCATGGAATAAGCGCTACAAATAAGAACAAAGAATAAGGGTGAATATCACTTCCCAACATAAATGAAAATACTACTGTATATACTCCTAACTGCAACAATGGATTAATAAATGTCCACAAAAATCCCAACGCCGAACCCTTATATCTACCTCGCAGGTCTTTTTTTACAAGACTGAAGATCATCTGTCTATAGGCATATAATTCTTTTAATGCACTTATCGCTTTCACTTTAATTTCCTCTTTTCTAAATAAATCTGCTCAACTCTATCTTTCACCAGTTTTACCGCACTCTCTATGCTTAACTTCTCCTCAATGAATTTCTTAGCATTATCTGCCATATTCATTGCAAAGTCTGCGTCTTGATAGAGTTTCTTCATATACTCGGCCGCCTGATTAATATCAGCATCAGCCCAGCGGTATCCTTTTTTAAACAAACCATAATCTTCTTTAATTTCAATGAGTTCATAATCTACCATACATGCAACTTCACTATTCATGAATTCTGTATTCGCAGACCAGTTTGTAGCAATTGTTGGTGTTCCAACAAGCATGGCCTCCGCCATTCCAAGTCCAAATCCCTCTGCTCTGTGCAGTGACACAAGCACATCCACTGCCTTTACCAGACTGTTCACTTCAACTTTAGACATATTTGTAGTAATAAAATAAATGCTAGTGTAACCGTCAAAGAAATCCATGATTTTCGCAATCTCACTGCTGTCTTCCATTTCATTTATTTTAATAACAAGACCTACGCTACTGTTATCTTTATCAAACGCTTTTTTAAATGCTTGCAGTGTTCCAATTGGATTCTTTCTCTCCATTATGCTTCCACTATTATACATCATAAAAAATAGGAACTTGTCCTTAGGTAAATTAAAATGCGTCCTATCATATCTTTCATCTGTTGGTGCTTTCACGGGGTATGGTATCGTTCTAACTGGCTTGTCCGTTTTCTTTCGAATACTTTCACTTACGAACTCCGCTGGCGTCCATATCTCGTCTACAAGGTCAATACATCCAACCCATTCGTCTGGAAAATCTTCTAGCTCCCAAAGCCAAAACGCGATATTATAGCGGCTATCCCATATTTTCTTTCCTAATTGCATATAGGCCACTGTAAATTCACTTGCATTCACATGAATCAAATTAATATTATATGGCAAATCTTCTGATATTTTATAATCATAGGTGGTATCAGTCATACTCCCACCTGGTAATTGATAATAATTATATACACTAAAATCAATACCACTATTAGTGATTATATCTGCCACTAATCTAGTACTTTGACCTAGCCCATTATCTGCCTTAATATTTCCGATAAGATTGATTCCATTTTTATATTTTTCAGAATCAAATTCCTTAATATTTTGGTTTTTTAAATTATTTGTATTTTTTTCAATCAGTCCATCTTTTACAGCTCTAAGTAACTGAATTGGTATTATTTTCACTAAAATCGGCTTGCACTTTGCTGCTATATCAATAGCTATTCTCGATAAATTCATAGGTGTACATTATAACCCCACTATCTAATTTTTAATCACACCATTATAGCATATGGGTTAAACAAATGCAATGTACGAGGGTTTTTCAGTATTCTTCTTCATTATGCTGTATTTTACTGTTCCAAAACTGCTGCCTTTTCACAGTATTCTTCGTACTCCGCTGTGCTTCCAACTGCTCTTGCATTCACCCTTATCGTATAAGTACCTTGAGGCAAATCAAAAGAATATTTTGTTTGTTTTGAATATTCAGATAATACTGTAGCACCTGTTGCCGTGCCAACAATAATCTGATACTCAGGAACAACTCTCGTTCCTGACAAACCATCAATCTCAAAGCTTATATTATAAGTGTCATCCTCTTTTTTTATTATGGATAACGCTGTTTGGCAATACACAACTGTATTAACATCTTCATAAAGGGCCGCATATGAATTATAAAAGTACTTTGTTCTGTCAACGCTTCCACCCTGTGCATCTTTTATAACAGATGCCATTATGGAAGAATATTTGTCTGCAAGTGCTCCGCACATATGGCCATCCCAATCTCCAAAGTCAAGATTACCCCTTGGCATTACATCTTGTCTGAGCAAATTAAAATCATAGTAATCAACACCATATTCTTCTGTTAATTTTTCAAAATATTTCGCCGAAGCTTCAGACGTTCCCGTAAGCACAGGAGCGGGAGTAATTGTTGAAGTAACGCATATAAGTTTAATTCCATTTGCATTACAATAATCAACGATATCTTTAAACTGTTTCACGACTTTATTGTCTACTTTGTTGTCATTCCATGTACGTCTTTCAATAAATCCTCTTGCCCCATGGCCACCTGGTGCCCTATAAAAGAATCCATTTCCTACATATGGTCCATCTGCACCTTTAACGACAGCGCTTTCTATATTAAAATCATTATATCCATTGTCAAGTTTTATTGAGACCTTATCTTTTATTCCTTTGAAATCACTAATATAATTTGACCATCTCGAGAAGGAGATTCTAACATCTTTCTTCAAAAGATTATGAAAGAAATATTCTGCTTTTACCTTTGATGGTTCCAATTGATAGTATATAAATGCATCACTAAAATCATTTTCTGCCAAATCATACCAATACTGATAATCCAAGTCAAGAATAACTGTCTTGGGACTATTATTTCTGCAGCTTTCCTTGAGTAAATAATAGGAATCTTCCATTGTTTCACTAGGGATGCATAAATTAATTGCATTGGTTCCTAATGTCTCATCCAACTTATAGGGATCAATTGCACTACGTCCATGTGATGCACCCAGTATAATACAATCATACTTTTCATCAGAATAATTAAGCGTATGTAAGATCACTCTTACGTACCCAGATGGAACAAAAATAAAATCACAGATTGCAAAAATAATGCAACAGATAATTGCGAATATAATACACTTTAATATCTTCTTAAAATTGCGCATATATAAAACCTCCTACCTTTGCCGATACAGTTCCAAGCAATGGAATCGATATGATAAGTGCTATATATATTGCCCATCGAATTGGCAATATTCTTCTTGCAATTGCCTCGCGTACTTCAATGTTTTTCTCTTTTAATACACTAACAATAAACCATACGACACAAGCTGCAATTAATATCATAATTTGTAATGAATCAAGTCCAAGTTTCAAAAGTGAACCATCTGTTAATGCTGAAAAGGAAAATCCCTTTACAGAATAATACATCATATAAACTGCATCTTTCAAACTATTCCCTCTATCAAAATACCAACCAATATTGATCAATACAAATGTACGAAATATTTGAAATAATCTCCAAGTCCTAGTTTTTGCATTAATATGTGTTATTTCAAACATCTTTATATAGACGGGCTGAAACATACCGCTAAACGCAATAATAAATCCATTATATAAACCATATATAATGAACTTCCATGACGCACCATGCCATAGACCTACAATAAAGAAAATCAATAAATCCGCTAAACAAATCGGAAGTACTCGTCCTATTGCATTACCGAATTTCTTTTTCGAAAATTTACCAAATTTATTCATTCCCTTTGAAAGTGAAAATGGATAAAATATATAATCCTTCATCCAAGTTCCCAACGTAATATGCCATCTTCTCCAAAATTCTGAGATAGAGTGTGAAAAGAATGGTTGTCTGAAATTCGCATCTATTTTGATATCAAAAAGCTCTGCCGTACCCATTACTACATCCATTCCACCGGCAAAATCACCATATAATTGAATGCAGTATGCCAATACGCCGACAATCACTATGACTCCAGCATATTTATCATCATGGTCAAACACCTGATTCGCAATTATTCCTGCTCTATCTGCAATCACTAATTTTTTAAAGAATCCCCAACAGATAAGCTGTAACCCTTGCTGAATTTTTGTTAGATCAAAATAATGTTTTTCATAAAACTGATGGGCTAATCTGTTATATCTACCAATTGGTCCCTGAAGAATCTGAGGAAAAAATGAAACAAACAATGCAAATTTAAATATATTCTTATCCGCTTCATATTTTCCTTGGTATATATCAATTATGTATCCCATTGACTGGAATGTATAGAATGATATCCCTAATGGTAATAAAAGGTCCATTCCAGCTATGGTATATTGAATCCCAAATAATCTGTGCATTATTCCATTAATATTTTCAACTCCAAAATTAAAGTATTTCAATACTGCAAGAATTCCGAAGTTAAACAAAAGCATAATCAATACAACTTTTCTTTTATTGCCTTTTGTGTTAGCCTTGATTTTCTTCTTTTCTTCTGACGTAATATTTGGTTTATTCTTTAGTATCTTATTTGCACCATCATTACTATATTTCTCTATCAATCTGCCACCGAAATAAGTTGATATAGTTGTAAATGCGATAAAAGCCATCGGCTTTATACCATAAGTAGCATAATAAAAATAACTTATAAACAACAGCCATATCCATTGAACTTTTTTTGGTATAAAATAATATACAATAACTCCTATTAATAAAAATAATAGAAAGCCTGTTGATACAAACGACATTTTTTCCTCCAATAATTAATTATTATAGTATTTTTTTTAATATTTCATTTTATATGGTTTCATTAATAAATTTTCTTACAATTCCACCTAACTTCTCTGGCAAATATTGTCCAAGTGCTTGATCATATAATATCTTATCTACCTTATTTGAAAAAGTCATCATTGCTTCACACAAATTATTAATCTGCTCATTTTCATTAACATGAATGTCAAATTCATTTACACAATCACCAATTATCTCATCGTATATTTCTAGGTTACTCACTAAAATTGGTTTATAATATTTCATTACTTCAAGTATTGGCATTCCAAAGCCCTCCGCCTTTGACGGAAATACAAAACACGCACAATCAGAAAACAACTCTTGCTTCTTCTCATGAGTCACATAGTCCATATACTCTAATCCTTCAACTTCTTGTTGTGTGGCTTCTAATAAAATTCTAATATCTTCTTCCTGCATCTTTCCTGCAAGAATCAAATTTCTTTCACCACCACGTTTTCTATATTCCTGATAGCATTTTAATAGCAGATCCACGCCTTTTCGCTTTTCCATATTACCCACATATAAAAAGTACCCTTCATTTCCAATCTTAGGAACCTCTCTTAACGGATTAGAAATAATATATGCGATGCTATTTTTAATCTTTCTAGCTCTTGGCAATATTTTTTCTGTAGTTGTTTTCGATTGCTTTGAGTTATATAAAATCATATCTGTATTTTTTAGTGTCTTTTTCAAATTATATTTAAAATAAATACTATATATAAAACCAAAATACTTTACATGTGTAATTGGAAACATATCATGAATTGTGATCATTGTTTTGTGATTACCAATAAGCTTTACAGGAATGATCGCATTGACTTCCCAAAACAATTCGGGTTTGATATCATCAAGCTCCTCTTGGATAAATCCAAAATATGCATATACGCCTGCACTACGATACACTTCTTTTCCTTGGGTCCTAATTTCTACACCCAGATTTCTAAAATAATCGATATACTCACTGGTAGCCACATCTGCTAATAGTATAAATTCAAATTCCTCGTAATTAACTAATTCTTTAAGGAAATCAAACAAATACATACCCACACCGCTTGGCTGGCTGCCCATTGTTCTCGCATCAACTACTATTTTCATTATAACCTCTTCCCAGTTATCCCTGAATCTTATTTACCCTATATAAATACCTCTTCTAATATTATCTAATATTATTATCTAATTAAACTATCTTATACTTAGGATTGAATCTCTTTTATGTAACGCCTGGTTGCATCTTGCCAGGTTGGCATCTTTTCAAATCCATTTTCAGTTAGCTTGTCCTTACTCATTCTACTATTTTTAGGCCTCTTTGCTTTCGATGGAAATGCATCACTATCAACCGGTGTTACTTCAACATCAATGCCTGCTACTTTAAAGACTTCACATGCAAAATCATACCAGCTGCATAAACCTTCATTCGTAGCATGATATATTCCATATTTATCAGACTCAATCATATTGCAAAGAAGTACGGCTAAATCTGCCGTATATGTCGGAGATCCAATCTGATCTGATACGACACTAACTTTACCTTTCTCTTTTCCAAGCCTTAGCATCGTTTTGATAAAGTTATTACCATTAATACCAAACACCCATGAGATACGAACGATGAAAAACTTCTCTACATATTTTTGAAGCATCTTCTCACCTTCATACTTCGTAAGTCCATAAGCATTCAGTGGTTTGGTGACTTTATCATCTGGCTCCCAAGGCCTATCGCCTTGCCCATCAAATACATAATCAGTACTGATGTACATCATTTTACAGTCCAACTCTTTGCAAACCTTTGCAATGTTTTCAGTACCTTCAGCATTCACTTTTCTACAAATATCAATGCTTTCTTCTGCTTTGTCCACGGCTGTATATGCTGCACAGTGGATTACAGCTTGTGGGTTTACTTCTTTCATTACCTTTAAAACCAATGTATAATCTGTAATATCCATGTCTTGTGCATCAACACCTACAGCTTCATGTCCTTTTTTTTGTAACTCTACCATTACATCATATCCTAATTGACCGTTGACTCCTGTCACTAAAACTTTCATTTAATTAATCCTCCAAAATACACATTCTCACTAGCGATCTGAATACATCTTTTTATAATAACTCTGGTATTCACCACTAATGATGTTTTCCCACCATGATTTATTTTCTAAGTACCATTTGACAGTCTTCTTAATACCTTCATCAAATAATGTTGTTGGCTCCCACCCTAATTCATCGTGGATTTTAGTTGGATCAATTGCATAACGCATATCGTGTCCTAGTCTATCGGTCACATATGTAATTAAGTCTTCACTTTTCCCTAATTCCTTAATTATAGTCTTCACTACTTGGAGATTCGTTCTTTCATTATGTCCACCAATATTGTATACTTCGCCGACCCTACCATTATGAATAATCAAATCAATTGCATGGCAATGATCTTCGACATATAACCAATCTCGTACATTTTCTCCCTTGCCATATACGGGAAGTTGCTTTTCGGCCAATGCATTTGCGATAATAAGTGGAATTAGTTTTTCTGGGAAATGATATGGACCGTAATTATTTGAACATCTTGAAATGGTAACCGGAAGTCCAAAGGTTCTATGATAAGACATTACAAGTAAATCTGCGCCTGCTTTAGATGATGAATAAGGGCTTGAAGTATGAAGAGGAGTATCCTCTGTAAAGAAAAGATCTGGCCTATCAAGAGGTAGATCCCCGTAAACTTCATCAGTTGAAACCTGATGATATCTAGTAATTCCATATTTTCTACATGCATCAAGAAGTACACCAGTCCCTACTACATTCGTCTGGATAAAGATTCCTGGATCTTCAATTGAACGGTCAACATGACTTTCCGCTGCAAAGTTAACAAGTATATCTGGCTTTTCATCCTCAAAAATCTTGTACACTGCAGTCCTATCTGCAATATCCGCTTTAATGAACTTAAAATTAGGATTGTCCATCACAGGTGAAAGCGTTTCCATGTTTCCTGCATATGTCAAATTGTCCAAACATATAATATTATAATCGGGGTATTTTCCTAACATCATATGTACAAAATTACCTCCGATAAATCCTGCACCACCAGTTACTATAATCTTCATAATATCTCTCCCATTCTATGTAATTATAACTATTACTTTCTATCTATATTTTAGATTAATAAAGTATTTTGATTAATAAAGTATTTTTGATTAGTAAAGTATTTTACCTTCTGCTACTTTTTTTAAATGCAAACCATAAGGTGATTTACCATAGTTATTTGCATGTTCTAATAATTGCTCTTTACTGATCCAATCATTTTTATATGCAATTTCCTCAATTGCAGAAATCTGAATTCCTTGTCTATTTTCGATCACTTTAATAAATTCAGTTGCTTCTGCTAATGCATCCATAGTACCTGTATCAAGCCAAGCATAGCCTCTTCCAAGTGTGACTACATTTAGCTTACCTTTTTCAAGATATATTCGATTTAGATCTGTTATCTCAAGTTCCCCTCTGACTGAAGGCTTAATTGATTTCGCATAATCACAAACGCATTGATCGTAGAAATAAAGCCCCGTAACGCAATAATTTGACTTAGGATTCTCAGGCTTTTCTTCAATTGAAATAGCTTTACCATCTTTGTCAAATTCAACAATACCAAATCTTTTTGGATCCTCAACATAATATCCAAATACAGTAGCACCATCTTGCCTTTGGGCAGCATCTTTCAGATGATTGACTAGTCCGCTTCCGTAAAATATATTATCACCAAGGACCATTGCACAAGAATCACCATCAATAAATTCTTCGCCAATTATAAAGGCCTGCGCAAGTCCATCTGGGGATGGCTGGACTTTATACGATAATTCAATTCCAAGCTTGTTACCATCTCCAAATAATCTTTCAAAATTTGGTAAATCTTGTGGTGTAGAAATGATTAGAATTTCTTTGATTCCAGCCATCATTAATATAGACAATGGATAAAATATCATTGGTTTATCATATACAGGCAATAATTGTTTACTTGTTACCAGTGTCAATGGATATAACCTCGTTCCACTTCCACCTGCTAAAATAATTCCTTTCATCAATACCTCCAATCTATTAAGAAAATTTATATGTTTCTACGATTCCTTTAACCATCTCTCTAACTTTATCGGTTTCATCGTATACACTTTTCTTCAACTGATCCAAATTATCGAAGAAACAATCTTTATCAAATTCAAGTGGTTTCCCAATATGAATAAGCTTATTTCTAGTATTTTGAAGGCCTTCCTCCGCCATAAGTAATTCTTCATAAAGTTTTTCACCTGGACGAAGCCCTGTGTATTCTATGTTCATATCAACCCCTAGTGTGTAACCTGACAAGCGGATTAAATTTTTAGCTAAGTCATCTATTTTGACTGGCTCTCCCATATCAAGAATAAAGATTTCTCCACCCTGTGCATATGCGCCTGCCTGAAGCACCAATGAAACAGCTTCCGGAATCGTCATAAAATATCGAATGATATCATGGTGTGTTACTGTAACCGGTCCACCCGCTTCAATTTGCTTTTTAAATAATGGAATCACACTTCCATTACTCCCAAGAACATTTCCAAATCTCACAGCAACATAGTCCGTTTTTGACTTCCCATTGTATGCTTGAACAATCATCTCACACATTCTCTTAGAAGCTCCCATAATATTGGTCGGATTAACGGCCTTGTCTGTAGATATAAGAACAAACTTTTCAGCACCATATTTATCCGCCATCTTGGCTACATTTAATGTACCAAATACATTGTTTTTGATTGCTTCATTGGGACTGTCCTCCATAAGCGGTACATGTTTATGCGCTGCTGCATGATATATAATATCAGGTTTGTATTGTGCAAATATTGAATCCACACGGCTCGTATTTCTAACAGAGCCAATCAATGTCTCTATGTTCGCTTCCGGATGTTCCCTAAGCAGTTCCTGTTGAATATCGTATGCATTATTTTCATATATGTCGAATATAATTAGTTTTTTGGGCTTGTGAGACACAATCTGTCTGCAAAGTTCACTGCCGATTGATCCGCCCCCACCAGTTACCAAAATCGTCTTATTTCTAACATAACCCATAATAGAATCGATGTCTACTTCAATTGGCTCTCTTCCAAGCAAATCCAATACGTCAACCTTACGAATATCATTAATGTTAACTTCTCCATCTACCATTTGATAAACGCCTGGCAAAATCTTAAGTTCACACTTTGTCTCTTTACATATATTAAGTATATTTTTTCTATCTTCTACCGAGGCTGATGGAATAGCAAATATAATTTCATCTATATCATAAGTGACTGCACATTCTTTTATCTTATCTCTATTGCCGACGATTTTAATACCATGAATATACTTTCCTACTTTTTCAGGTTTATCATCAATTACACATACAACTTTGCTATTATCAAGATATCTACTATTAGAAATTTCTCTAATTAATACATTAGTAGCATCTCCTGCTCCGATAATCATAATACGTACAGTTTCATCTGTTTGACGGTAACTTTGAAGTACAGTTCTTATCATTCTATACATAAAACGGCTTGCACTGATTGATATTACAAGAAATACTCCTGACAAGAAATAAGTACTTCTTGGAAGTGCCAAACCCAAATACATAGTTGCCGCAACGTGAATCAGTTCTGTTATTACACATGCTTCAACAATCTTATATAATTCCGCGATACTTGCATACTGCCACAAACTATGATATATTTTACAACACCAAAACACTAATAATGTGATAATTGTAAATGGAACTAAAAATCGTTCATAGCGATCAATATACTGCAGTTCAATACGTTTTATTGTCATCTCATATCTCATCATTAAAGCTAACAGTACTGATCCATTTATTAAAATGATATCTGTTAATATCAAAAATATTCTTCTAACAATCAATTGTATTTTATCTTTTCTAGTTTGTACCATTTTTTATTCCTTTCCTCCAATTAGGCATTTTTATCATGCCTATAAGAGTTCCAATCCCGTACGCTACGTGTAATACAAAAAATAAGAACGGCAATGCTATATTTGTTATATTTCTTTGCTCTTTCTTTGCTCCTATTGCTGCAACCGCAGCCATAACGAATGCTAGTAACCAATAAACGATCCACATAAAAGCAGTAATACTATATATTATAATTACTAACCAACCTAATCCTGCAACCTTGCAATCAGTAAATGTTAATATAAATGATAGCAACGTTGTAATAATGATTGCAAGCACAAATGCAAATGGAACAAAGTGGTACAGTGATAAGCACTTTGGACATATACCAGTTGTTAAGCCTATCCAATAACCATTTGCATACTTTTGCTGTATCATTTTCTTCGTGTTGCTTCTTACATGCTGGTAAGATATAATCTTTGGATCAAAGCATAACTTGTAACCAGCTTCTCTCATTCGATAATGAATTTCATTATCTTCAGTTCTTCCCAGATTCTCATTAAAGGTCCCTATATTCTTGAACACATCTCTTCTATATGAAGCATGAAACATTGATTTAACATATGTTTTATCTTGATTTCTTCTGTATGGTGCAATGCTACTACCAAACATAGAGCCTTCTGCTAAAAGTAATGTCTCTTTCCACGGTGTACTTTCATCAATAATGTTAGGTCGAAAGCCTCCTACAATATCTTCACCTAGTTCCAATGTTTCAACATTTTTTCTCACAAAATCTTCTGGAATTGTTGCATGTGCATCAATTTTAAGTATTGCCTCTCCTGAATATGACTTTAGCGCCACATTCCACCCACAAGGCAAAGTTTTCTTTTCATTTTGTAAAACTTGCACTTTATAGAATCCATAATTAACATCTCCATTATGATTGGAGAAATCATCCATAATAGTTTTTGTTTGATCTGTCGAATTGCTATTTACAAGTACAATCTCTATATTACTATGATCATAGTCTTGACTACAAATTTGGCCAAGTAATTTTTCCAATGTATTTTCTTCATTATAAGCAATTACGCAAACTGTTATTAACATTATCACTCCCTTATTTCAAAACCGCAAAAAAAGTTGCTAACATAGTCATTATATCCGAAAGAAGTGAAAATTGCTTGACGTTTATAAGATTAAATTTCATTTTCTCAGGAAGCACTTTTTCAATATATACCTTATTAATGTCATCTGCACCCTCTAAAAGCTTATCTTCATCCTTATATTCAATACTTGTCCTAGAGGTAAGGCCTGCTGGCAACAAAAGCGTTGCATACATTTCATTTGTATAACAGTCTACATACTTCTTAACTTCTGGCCTTGTCCCAACAAATGTCATATCACCAATTAATATATTAATTAACTGTGGCAATTCATCGATCCTTTGTTTTCTAAGCATAGCTCCAACTCTTGTGATTCTAGCATCGCCAACGGCTGTCACTTGCACGCCATATTTTTCAGCATTGTTAACCATTGATCTAAATTTAAATATACGAAATATTCTACCATACTGAGTTACTCTTTCTTGGCGAAAAAAAACCGGGCCTTTTGAGTCTAGTTTAATCATTATCATAAGTACTACCATAAAAGGTGATATTATCAATAGCATAATCATAGATGCTATTACATCAAATATTCTCTTGAAAAGCATGCTGCATTGCCTTTTCTTGATAATATCATAATACTTCTTCACTTCCTTGGTTTTCATATAGCTTGGAAGTTCAGACCATTTTTTCAACTGCATAAGGGATCCTCAATTCAATTTCTTTATTATCTATTACATTCCTTAAATACATCAATAATATACTGAACTTGCTCATCTGTAAGGCAAGTATTCAAAGGTAATGTGATTTCATTTTCAAACATTGCATAGGCATTTGGATAATCATTTATATCAAATCCAAGATTTTTGTATGCTGTATGCATTGGCAATGGTTTGTAATGGACATTCGTAGCAACTCCATTTTCTGCCATTTTAGTAATCAAGCCATTCCTGTATGTGCTATCTTTTCCAATAAGACGTACCAGATACAAATGTCCACTAGATATAAAACAATCATTCGTTCCATTATCCCCACTATTGCACAAAATAGTACTTGTCCCTGTCTGATTACTAAAATGTTGAATAACTTCAATATTTTCGCCTTCAAGACCTCTTGTGTAAGCTTCTATAATGACTTTCCGTCTTTTCAAAAGCCCTTCATATCGTTTCATCTGTACCAAACCAATAGCGGCCATTATATCCGTCATATTACATTTGTAATAGGGTGCTACGATGTCATATTCCCATGAACCCAGTTGAGTCTTTGCTAGTGCATCTTTTGATTGACCGTGAAGTGTTAGAAGCATAAGTTTCTTATAGATCTCCTCATTATCAACTCCAGCTATATCTTTCCAAACGAGGGCTCCGCCTTCTCCTGTCGTAAAATTCTTAACTGCATGAAATGAAAAGCTCGTAAAATCAGCAACTTCCCCACTCATTTTTTTAAGTCTGCTTGCGCCGAAACCATGTGCGGAATCCGATAACACAAGAATTCTTCCAAGCGCTTCCTGCATCTTGCTAGACGCTTTGAACAAATGTTTCTTAGACTCAATTATTTCAAGAATTCTATTATAATCTGCCATTACTCCTGCTATATCAACTGGAATAATCGCTTTTGTCTTCTCTGTGATTGCTTTCTCTAGGGCATTGTAATCAATATGATATGATCCTGGTGCCGTATCTACCAATACTAATTTTGCTCCTACGTGGCAAACAACGCTTGCAGATGCTGTATAGGTATAGGCTGGGACAATCACTTCATCACCTTCACCTATATCGAATAAACGAAGTGCCATCTCTGCACATGCCGTTGCTGAATTCAAGCATACAGCTTTACTTGTGTGACAATATATTGCAATTTCATTTTCTAGGGTTTTTGTCTTAGGTCCAGTCGTAAGCCATCCTGAACGAAGTACCTCACTAACCGCATTAATTTCCTCTTCCGTTATGTCTGGGGGAGAAAAAGGAATATTCATTTTTACATTCATAATTTTAAAGCCTCTCTTACGCTTGTCTAAATTCTAATCTTATGTTCAATCATATTAGTTAATTTTATCTATATTTTATAAATTATACCTTTTTTTTATAACTTATTCAACAGATAATTATTTTGTTGCACTTACTGTCGCTGTCTCCGCTTCCATATCTGGAAATGAATAATTCAAATCTCCAGCCGCATTCGCAATCGAAATGGTGTAACTCTTTGTTGCGCAACCTGATTTTGTAAATGAAATCACTTTATTTCCAGATGACTTAGTAAATGAAACTGGTACAATTCCAATATACACACTGTCCACATAAACAGCAGCTCCCTCTGGCAATTTTATATTAACCGAATATCCTGATGTCAAATCTGCAGTCGTTGCTGATTTTGTTGAACTTGTAGAGGTTGTGGATGTCGATACCATATCTATAATTTTCTTCTCATATACCGAATTCACAATAAATGTTTCATTATATGTAGTATAATTATTCGCTTTAAGACTTACTGTATGACTTCCATAATTAAGTTGTAATTCTTTGCTGTAATCTACCTGACTACCATCTATATAAATGACCGCATTCGAAGGCGTAACGGAAAATAGAACTGCTCCCGTTTTTACCACTTCTGCTTTATACTCACTAAAATCTATAGTAATATCTTTATCTCTTTGAATAACAACCGTTTTTGAGCCTTGCAAACTTCCTAACTGCATAGCAATCTTGTATTCTCCTTCAGGTGCCGTGACTACCATATTTTCTGAAACAAGAAGGATTAATTTAGTTCCAATGTCAACATATCCCCCTACAAAGGGACTATATCCTGAAAACCTTACATATCCATGCCCTCTATCAACCGTTACCGAATATATAGTCTTCCCAATTCCACGAACAGTTAATACATCTTGACTCATTATCTCGTTTGGATTTATTTTACTGTTATTAGATAAAGTCACAGTACTACTTGTATATTTGTAGTTTGTAGTGCCAATCGTCATAATAAGTGATGCTTCATTAACGCCAAAATTAGTGATGCCTGAATTTTCCCAAACATCACTTGATTCATATATGGTAAGTGCCTTTCCACTCTTATTGCATACAACATTAAACACATCACCTAAAGCCATCTGAGATGATGCAATGATTGATTGATGCTTATTTTGAATATCAGTACCACCTGTATAATTGACTTCGTACTCACTTCCAGACTCAACATCAACAAAATGCATCTTTAGTTTAGTTGCATCCAAATATGTGAGTACACCCGTCATTTTAATTTCATTACTATTCGTTTTCTCAGTGCTAGAATTTGTTTTACTATAAATTGGTAATATGGAGCTTCCTGGGACTGCTGCTGATTTTTTAGTTGAAGAACTACACCCTGCCATCAATCCAGCTACCATTACCAAAACCAATAATATAACTACTAATTTTATATCCTTTATATTTAAGTGCTCTTTTGTAATTTTCATAATATTTCCTCTGTTCGTACAAGTGTACATAGATTAAGTTATCGCAATGAATATAGTAACGATTTTAACATAATGACGATATTTATGCAATTGTATCAACAAATTTCTCACGTAATGGATTCTGCGCAATAACCAATTCAAGCTTTTCTATACTTTTTCTTGGAATCCAGGATTTGTTAGAATTGAAATAGTAATTTATTATCTTCCAGAATTTTTCTGGATATGCAAACAAAACTGCAAGTAACTGCAAATCTATATCGCTTATCCTCTTTACATTATCATACTCCTCAATCATTTTATAGGCTAGCTTTATATCCCAGTTGTTTTTTTCAAGAAGTTTACGCATGAATTGATATAAATCAGAAATTTGACTGTTGATTTTACACCTATCAAAATTAGTAACTGCAATACATCTACTAGAAAACAAAACATTATGATAACTATAGTTGCCATGACATAACTCAGATGTCCTCTTTGCATTTTCCAACCTCTCACTATAATTTAAATTCTCAATCATCTTAGTAGCTCTTAACGCCTCTTCATAAAACATCTGAAAATGATCTCTTGCAATACGTTCAAATTCTGTTCTTTTTTTCTTGTTTCGAAGATAGTTATTAACCATCTTAAGTTCCTTTGTTTTTTTTAGAAATTGAAAATTATAATCAATCACATTACTTGTAAATTCCAAACCAGACATCATATCTTCATTAGAGGAAGACATTGTATTAAGGTTTATATGTAGTTGTGCCAAGGTTCTTACCGCCCCACAAGCATCACTTAGGTTCATAATGTCGCATTCACGCCCATCAAACCAATCTTTAACAATATACTTTCTATTTTCATCACTAATGGCAATTAATTTTCCCTCTTTATTTCTACAATAGGTATCCACATTAACAAACCCTGTTTGTAGGAGAGCTTGTGTGATTTTATCTTCATGCTCATAATGTGTTTCTGCTTTATTGCATTCATATAATAATTTTAATCCTTGATTTGTATTTAAAATGATTCCACCACGATCTCTACTTGTTTTGTAGACATTAAAATCGTATTGTTCTAAAACACTCAATGATTTTTCATTCATTCCAAAAAAATCCCCCTCCACATATCTTTCTAATAATATGTGAGAGAGGGATAAAAAATACCTTATGTATACTATCTATTTTCAATCATTGCAATTAATGTTTCTTTTTCATTCAATTTAGGATTTTCCATGACTATATGAAGCAATTCATCAAGAGTTTCTCCAATTATTGGACCCTTCAAACCGTATTCCATAAGGTCAGAACCATTCACATTCAAATCCTTAACAGATATACAATCTCCTCTATCCATAATTTCTTGGTAAAGGCGTTTCAATACTGCTATATGATTTTTCCCACCAGTCATCTTTATTCCTGTTGATATTTCCTTCGCCTTTAAAATAGTTTCTTGATGCAAAATTATAAGTGGAATGATATCTTTTCCATATTTATATATTGCTTCTCTCACAGACGGCTCTTTTTCCTGAATTACCAATTTAGAACACTCTACTAGTTTCGTTACCGTATATATAGTATTATTATCAAGTTTTAAGTCTTTTAATGTCTCTGTAACCTTATCCGCCGGAATATCATTTAGAAGTGCTGCATATTTTAAAACTAGCTCCTTGGGAGAAATTTTAAGCATTGTAAGTGTTACTACACTACGCCTACCTGACAAAACAACATCTATTATTGGAAGTATTTGTTTTGTAAGTCTTGTTTCATACATCATCATAATATAATCTGGATGGTCCGAAAGTAAAGTCTTGTTAAGCTCTACATGAATTCTTTCGCGACTTACTTTATTAATATTAACAGCTAGTTCTTTAATAGCTGCATAGGTTTGGTCTTCAATAGAGAATCCTAATTGTGCAGAAAATCTTATTGCACGCATCATTCGAAGTGCATCTTCTGAAAATCTATCAGTGGGATTACCTACACACCTTATGATTTTACTATTCAGATCGTCAATTCCATTAAATTGATCAACCAATCCCGTTGCATTATTATATGCCATAGCATTAATCGTAAAGTCTCTTCGTTTTAGATCATCTTCCAAGCAGACTGAAAATTCAACTGATTTCGGATGTCGTCCATCCTCATAGTCACC
>Ga0302215_10001389_pt1 | contig 17322 bp, 13 predicted proteins | sample II_Fen_N3_1_FD_194580 | JGI IMG/M metagenome (GOLD analysis project Ga0302215, IMG submission 194580) | Peat permafrost microbial communities from Stordalen Mire near Abisko, Sweden - II_Fen_N3_1 | ecosystem: Environmental > Terrestrial > Soil > Wetlands > Permafrost | place: Sweden: Abisko...
TCCCTGTTGCAGAAAAATTAAGCGATTGTGTACTCTCCCTGCCTATGCATACCGAACTTTCGGAAGAGCAACTGGATTTTATTTGCAAGAATGTGCTGGAGTTTGTTGACTAGTTGAGTTGGTAAAATGAGTTGATTGAGTTGAATAATAATGATAAAAATTATTTATTTCATTCAAAAATTCAATTAACATGATATTGATTTTAATATGTTTAACAATAAAATAATTACCCCATTCACTTATAACCAAATTAACTAATCAACCCAATCAACTTAATCAACTAATTAACCAATCAACAAATCAACCAATCACCCCAATGGAATACTTTGCACACGAAACAGCTATAATTGATGAAGGTTGTAAAATAGGGAAAAATACAAAAATCTGGCATTTTTCGCATATTATGTCCGGATGTATTATCGGAGATAGTTGCAATATAGGTCAAAATGTAGTAATTTCGCCATCGGTCATTCTGGGTAAAAATGTGAAGATACAAAATAATGTATCTGTTTATACAGGTGTGATTTGCGAGGATGATGTTTTTCTAGGTCCATCGATGGTTTTCACGAATGTGATTAATCCCCGAAGCCATGTAAACAGAAAAAATGAATATGCCCGGACAATGGTTCGAAAAGGTGCAAGTATTGGAGCCAATGCTACTATCGTATGCGGAAATGAAATAGGCGAATATGCCCTGATAGGGGCAGGTGCTGTTATTACAAGACCTGTAAAGCCGTTTGAGTTGGTTGTGGGCAATCCTGCCAGACATGCCGGATGGGTGAGTGAGAATGGTCTTAAATTGCTTTTTGATAGCAATAACAAGGCTATATGTCCGGAAACTGGTCAGGAGTATGAATTGAAAGAAAATGAAGTAAAACGTTTGAAATAATAAATTAATTACATAAAAGATGATTAAATTCGCTGTAATAGGACAAGGGCATATTGGAAAGCGTCACGCAGAGATGATTCGTCGGAACCCTGAGTCTGAATTGATAGCAGTTTGCGATGTGTTGTCGAAAGAGAAACTGGGTTTAGCCGATATTCAGGAAAAGTATTTTACGAATTATGAAGATTTATTAGCTGCCAATTTAGATGTTGATGTAATCAATATCTGCACTCCAAATGGATATCATGCTGAATATGCCATCAAGGCATTGCAGTCAAAAAAACATGTTGTTCTTGAAAAACCGATTGCACTGACAAAAAAAGATGCCGAAGACATTCTGTTTAAATCGCTGGAAATGTCACGTCATGTGTTTTGTGTGATGCAGAACCGTTATTCTCCCCCTTCAGTTTGGTTGAAAGAACTGGTTGATAACAATACATTGGGAAATGTCTTTATGGTAAAACTTGATTGTTACTGGAACCGTGATGACCGTTATTATAAAAAAGGGAACTGGCATGGGGATGCAAAATTAGACGGGGGGACATTATTTACCCAGTTTTCACACTTTATTGATATTATGTATTGGCTTTTCGGTGATGTACAAAATATAAGGGGAAATTTTGCCGATTTTATGCATAAAGATTTAACAGATTTCGAAGATAGTGGTGTTGTGACATTTGATTTTATAAACGGTGGGATGGGTAATTTAAATTACTCTACCGCAGTATGGGACACTAACCTGGAAAGCAGCATTACCATAATTGGATCGAAAGGAACCGTAAAAGTTGCAGGACAATATATGAACGAAGTTACCTATTGCCATATAAAAGATTATGTGATGCCTGAACTCGAAGCTTCAAACCCACCAAATGATTATGGTCTTTACAAAGGTTCGGCCCAAAACCATCATTACGTCATTGAAAATGTTATCGAAAAATTAAATGATAAAGGTAATATTACCACTAATGTACTTGAAGGATTAAAAGTAGTGGATATAATCGAACGCATTTATGCCGTTCGGGATAAACAATGGAAAAAGTAAATTTAAAAACATATGATACAACGCATTCAAACAGTTTATTTATTAGCAATCGTTATTTTATCGGGATTTATTATTTTTTCTCCGGTAGCCGATCTTATGAATAACATAGACAAATTAATTTATCTTGTTGATTTCAAAGGAATATCATTGGTTCAACCGACCGGTAATATCATTGAATCGCATATATGGGGACTGACATCAGTTTCGACAGTTGTACCAATACTTGCTTTGATAACTATATTCTCCTTTAAGAACAGGGTGAAACAGATTCGACTGACGGTTATCAATATGTTTTTCATGATCGCCTATTATGCATTCCTGCTATTATATTTATGGCCGGCATGTGATCGTTTGCATACAGACTGGCATTTACGAATTGTGGCAGTATTTCCATTAGTTAATTTGATTTTGAGTTATTTAGCCATTGGAGCAATTGGAAAAGACGAAAAATTAGTCAAATCAATGGACCGTTTGAGATAGTAAATTTATGAATATATGTATATAAACGCCTTTTTATAAGGCGTTTATTGTTTTAAAATTATTGTTGAACAAAGAACTCCTTTCAACTGTTTATAGTAAAATTTAGATAGACAGGAAAATGAAAGCAAAAATATCTTTATTAATCATATGCATGCTACTTCTTTTTAGTCAAAGTGCATGCAATCAACAAGTAAACAAAATGAAATATAATCCACTTACTCCCGAAGAACAGGCCGTAATTTTACATAAGGCAACTGAAAGGCCTTTTACTGGCGAATATGACACTGTTTTTTCAAAAGGGACATATGTTTGTAAACAATGCGATGCTCCGCTTTACAGGTCCGACGATAAGTTTGATGCACATTGTGGCTGGCCCAGCTTTGATGCCGAAATTCCGGGTGCTGTTAAACGAATCCCGGATGCCGATGGTCAACGCACAGAGATTATTTGTGCAAATTGTGGTGCACATTTGGGACATGTTTTTGTAGGTGAAGCATTAACACCAAAAAATACGCGATACTGCGTCAATTCTATTTCCATGAAATTTATTCCTGCAGCCCAGGCAATAGATGAGAAGCATAAAACTCATGAAATTGCTTATTTCGCATCCGGATGTTTTTGGGGTACCCAGTATTACCTTATGAAAGCCAAGGGAGTTATTTCAACTACAGTTGGTTATATGGGAGGGCATACTAAGAATCCTACTTACCGGGAAGTTTGCACCGGTCAGACCGGTCATGTTGAAACTACAGAAGTTGTATTTGACAATACCCTGACATCCTACGAGGAACTGGTAAAACTTTATTATGAAACTCATGATTTTACTCAGATTGGTGGACAGGGTCCGGATATTGGTGATCAATACCGGTCGGTTATTTTCTATGCTTCGGATGAACAGAAAAAAATTGCCGAAAAGTATATTGCCATTCTGACTGCAAAAGGGTATAAAGTGGCAACTATTTTAAGGCCTTCTCCTGAATTCTGGAAAGCTGAGGATTACCATCAGGAATACTATTCAAAAAATCATGGATCACCTTATTGTCATATTTATAAAAAGATATTTGATTAATATCCATAAAAAACGCCGAATAAATTATCCGGCGTTTTTTTTAACTACCCAAAGACTATTCTACTGTTTTTACTTTAAATCCGGCTTTTTGCAATTGTTTTACCAATCCGCTTTTACCTCCTAAATGTAGAGCATCTACAGCCACAAAACATGATGATTGGTTGAAGTAAGCAGGTAACTTGGTCAGCCAGTCTGAATTTCGATTGTCCACCAGTTTTGTAAATTCCTCATCTGTCATATCAGTGATTGAGTTATTTCCTTTTGATAATTCGACCAGTTGATCTATCTTTCCTTCTTTATATAATTTAGTGAGTTGAACCATCCTGGTGAGCATCTCATTTTTATGTTGAATTGCATCAACTAAATGATCTGCCTGTTGCTCCGGAGTTCCGTTTCCATATAAAAATGCAATTTGTTGATCAACCGTCTCCAAACCTGCCACTTTCTTATTTTTCTCAGCAGCGACTAATTGAAAATATGATTCTGATTGTTTGTCATCTGTTATTCCGGTGACTTTTTTGTAAAGTTCTATTTCGTACATGGTAAGTACCAAAGAGGGATTCATAATGCTTACATCTTTCAAACCCAATTTCAATACTGTCTTTAAACCATTATCAACAATGGCTTTTTGTTCGTCATTTAATAAGTCATTTATCCTTGTATTATCCGGCATGATAGCTGCTCGCCTGATTTTTCCGGTTGCATCAATATTATTCATCACCATTTCACTCACTACCAGGTCGCAATCGTTAAATGCTTTAAATAATCCGGGAATACTATCTAAAAACTGAATAGGTATTTGTTTATAGGTCCCAAATAAATAGGAGGGATGTTTCAACCCTTTCCCGGTTATTTTCCATAAAAGCTGAGCCTGTAATGCCGAAAAGCAAAGAAACAAGGAAAATACTATCAGTATATTTTTTTTCATAGCCTTAATAATTTCTATTTAATACAAAGATAGTGAAGAAATTTACTTTTAACTATTCATCTTTCATAATTATATACAAGACTGATTCCATATTATATAATAAATGTACAGATATACGTGTATAATCATTACCTTTGCATAGATAAAAACTATATATTATGACTTTACAGCAACTTGAATACGTTGTAGCTTTGGATAAAACGCGTCATTTTGTGCGTGCAGCTGAATTATGCGGGGTAACCCAGCCCACACTGAGTGCAATGATACAAAAGCTCGAAGATGAGATGGATTGTAAAATTTTTGATCGTTCCCGACAACCAATTGAACCCACAGAAACAGGCAAAATGATTATTCGCCAGGCACAGGTAATTATTTATCAGGCTAATCAATTAAAAGAAAGTGTGCTAAATGAAAAAGTATCACTTACCGGAACACTAAACCTGGCAATTATTCCAACAGTGGCACCTTATTTATTACCTCAATTTATTGCTTCATTTAGAAATTTATATCCGGACATAGAATTGAAAGTAAGTGAATTGCACACAGATACCATTATTGAAAAATTGCGGATTGCCGAAATAGATATGGCTATCCTATCAACACCACTTGACGACCCTAAAATACTTGAGGTGCCATTGTATTACGAAAAATTTGTAGCTTATATCTCACCGAAAGAACCCATATATGAAAGGACAGAACTTTCAGCAGAGGATATGCCTCTTGATAAATTGTGGGTGTTGGAAGAAGGACATTGTTTACGCAACCAGGTATTTAATTTCTGTCATGAAAAGAAGCATCATAATTCTATTTATGAAGCAGGAAGCATAGATACTCTGGTTAAAATAGTTGATGTTAACGGGGGGTATACCATTATACCGGAACTTCATGTCGAATTATTGAATGAGAAACAGAAATTGAATTTGCGTGATATAGTCAAACCGGAAGCAACGCGTGAAATTTCGGTTGTAATCCGTCATGATTATGTGCGTGAAGGAATGTTGAATGCAGTAGCCGAATGCCTGAAACTAATTATTCCGACTCATATGTTGGATGCCAGACTAAAGAAGTTTGCAATACATATTTAATACAAGAGTCCCTGATAATATTAATAATTATTCAGGGACTCTGGTTTTATTTTTTAAAACGTTGAAGTAAATTATAAGCTTTGTAAATTCCCAGTTCACCTGCTTTGCTTAAATCGGCCAGTCCTTTGGCATCTTCACCTGTATACAGATAGGTGAGCCCACGATTAAAAAAGGCTTCAGCAAAGTCCGGATCTATTTCAATAGACCTGGAATAATTTGCAATCGCTGCTTTGAAATCTTTCTGATTGCATAAAATATTAGCTTTATTGAAATAGGCAAATGAAAAATCAGGACAAAGTTCATTGACTTTTTCATAGTCGCGCATCATCATTTCCACTTCGAACATCGGTTGATTATCGACTGATACTTTCTTGTTTTTCTCTTTTATATTTTCAATCGCTCCATTTAGAGAAGGGTCAGTCGTGTTTTTTGAATAATCAATTAATTTAAATCTAATATTCGCACGGCAAAAGTAAGCCAACATGAAGTCCGGACGTAGTGTGATCGCTTTATTTAAATCTTCTTCTGCACTATTAAAATCCTGTACCATTGAAAATTCCAATGAACGCTTAAAGTACAAGTCTGCATTGTTATTGTCTTTTGTTAATTGAACTGAGATGGCATTGATAGCCTCAAAATGTCCGTTGACCAGTTCAGCAGTTAAGGGTAATTCGTTATTTGTAATTTTTAAAATAGAACTAAGTTTATTTTTTTTATTATATTCTTCCAAAACCGGATAATAAACATTCGTTCGACGTATTTCATCAATTTTAGAGTAATAGGTAAAAACAAAATTTCTTTCGTTTATTACATCCGTATATTTGTCCTGTACAGTTCCGCGTGTTTCGTCGTTATATTTTGACTCTGATTCAGTATCTTCCAGATTTTGTGCCGCGAATCGATTGAATAAATCGGTTTTACGACCAGCTGAACTTTGTTGTACTGTTTTAACCTGTTTATTAATAGCCTGTATATTTTCTTTGTTTTTGCGGTTAATATAATCTTTGTTTTTTTCTATATTATCTGCTAATTGCCTGTATTGAAATGCAGCCCGTTCATTTCCAAGTGCCTGTTGAGCTTCAGCAATACCAAGGTAAGCAGGAATAAAATATTTGAACTTACCGATAATGATTTTAAAATCCCGAATAGAATTTTTGTAATCTCCGATCGTTGATTCTAACATTGCTTTTCGCAACAGAGCTTCATTATTCGTTGAATCCAGGTTTAATACAATGACTAAGTCGGCCAGTGCATTGTTATTATCTCCTAAATTAGCACGAAGCAACCCTCTGTTATAATAAGCCAACACGTTTTTTTTATCAATTTTAATTGCACTGTTATAATCGGCCAGTGCCTGGTTATAATTTTTTTTATCTACATTTAAAATACCACGGTTTATATAATCACCTTCATAAGTAGTATTACGTTTGATAGCTTCGTTATAATCAGTTAAAGCCCCCTCCTTGTCATTTTTCTGCATTCTGAGTATGGCACGGGCACTCCAGCCCAAAAAGTTGACACTATCCTTTTGAATGAACTGATTAAAGGTGTTTTCGGCAGCCAGTGTGTCTTTTAATTCTAATTGAATCCTGCCTTTTTCATAGAGAAGATTGTAAGTTTTAGGACTTAATTTAAGGTATAAATCAAGGTCACTCATTGCACCTGTATAATCTTTGTTTTTATCTCTTGCATCCATTCTGTTCATAATCAAATACAAACTATTAGGACTAAATTCAAGGGCCTTGGTAAAATCAGCTGCTGCCTCAACATAATAATTCATTTTTTTTCGGGCAAAACCCCGGGCGTAATAAGCCTGAGGTAAAAAAGGATTTATTTTTATTGCTTCCGAACAATCCTGATCAGCTCCCTGAAAGTCTCCGAGTTGTATTTTTGCAATTGCCCGGTTTAAATATGGATCTGCCAGATAGGGTTTAATTTTGATAACCTGATTAAAGTATTGAATGGAAAGAACATAATCTTCAAAATACAGCGCATTTTGACCAATAGTCAAAATGCGTTCCGTATTCCATTGTGCATGGGCTATCAGTTGGCACAACAGGCAAAAAGAAATGAATATTACCTTTTTCAAGTAGTTATTTATTTTTATAATGAATTATTCAAAAGCATTTACTTCGCACCCTGAATTTGCATTGAATGAACTTGGAATATCAAATTGCTCATTGGATGAATATCCTAAATCGCTGTCAGCTAATACTTTTTTCATGTATAACGCCCAAATTGGTAATGCCATGGTGGCACCCTGTCCCTGGGCTATGTTGTCGAAATGAATGGACCGGTCTTCACCACCTACCCATACACCCGAAACCAATGAAGGTGTGTATCCCATAAACCAACCATCCGAATTGTTTTGTGTAGTACCGGTTTTACCACCCATTGGCATATTAAGGCCATATCTGCTTCTGATGCGTCCACCAGTTCCACCATCTACAACAGCACGCATCATGTATATCATTTTATAGGATGTTGATTCACTGAATATCTCATGCATTTGTGGAGTAAATTTCTCAATCACATTTCCATTTGCATCTTCTATCTTAGTAACATATACAGGTTCAACACGTATTCCTTTATTTGGAAATGCAGTATAAGCATCAACCATTTCACCTATTGATATTTCACAGGGACCCAGGCAAAGTGATACAACCGGATCCAACTGACCTTTTATTCCAAATGAACGCATGAGTTTCACCAGTGATCCCGGTGTAAATAAACTCATAAGATATGCTGACACCCAGTTATTTGAATTAGCCAGTCCCCAACGCAGGGTAACGGTTTGACCTATTTTTTCTTTATTTGATGCATTTTTAGGTGTCCATGGCTTTCCGTTGCCATCGATCAGTGTGATTGGCTGGAGAATTGTTTTATCGCATGGCCACATACCTTCTTCCATGGCCAACGTGTATAAAAATGGTTTAACTGTTGATCCCACCTGACGACGCCCTACATTGACCATGTCGTATTGAAACTGCGAAAAATCAGGTCCGCCGATATAAGCTTTTACCTGACCGTTATGGGGGTCCATAGACATGAAACCACAACGCAGGAAATATTTATGATACCGTATTGAATCAAGAGGTGACATGACAGTATCTATTTCGCCCTTGTATGAATAGACCATCATTTCAACGCGTTGCCTGAAAGATGCTTCAATGTCGGATTCAGGAATGCCTGCTGATTTCATTCTTAAATACCGATCCGATTGTTTCATTGAACGGTTTAAAGTGCTTTTAATTTCTTCCGGTGTCATCATTTTGGAGAACGGTGCATAACTTCTGTTTTTCTTTTCTTTGAAGAAAGTTTTTTGAAGAAATTGCATGTGTTCATCCACCGCATCCTCTGCATATCGTTGCATACGCGAATCGACAGTCGTATAAATTTTTAATCCATCGGTATAAATATTGTAGGGAGTGCCATCCGGTTTTTTGTTTTTATTACAGAATCCATACAATGGATTTGTATCCCATGATTTTTTATCCAATTCATATTTGCCTTGTTGCCAGCTTGCATAATCACTTCTGTCGGGTTCTTTAGCTGTAAGCATGATACGCAGATATTCCCTGAAATAAGCCGCCAGGCCTAGTTTGTGATCTACCTTTTGATATTTGAGTGTAAGTGGAATCACTTTGATAGAATCATATTGTTCCCGGGTTATAAAATCCGCTTTACGCATTTGGTTGAGCACCACATTTCGTCTGTCAAGCGTTCTTTTGTTAAATCTTACAGGATTGAATAAGGAAGGATTTTTACACATTCCTATTAATGTAGCCGCTTCTTCAATTTTTAAATTAGCAGGCGATTTACTGAAATAGATCTGTGATGCAGATTTAATGCCAACGGCGTTGTTTAAAAAGTCAAACTGATTGAGGTACATAGCCATTATTTCGTCTTTGGTATACAATTTCTCCAATTTAACCGAAATAACCCATTCAATTGGTTTCTGTAAAGCACGCTGGATAAAATTATCAGCCAGGGGTGAATATAATTGCTTTGCAAGTTGTTGCGTAATGGTACTTCCACCACCTGAATTCTTGCGATGAAAAATACCGGTAAGAACTACCGCCCGAGTCAGCGCTTTGCCATCTATGCCCGAATGATCATAAAAACGTACATCTTCGGTTGCCACCAGGGCATTCACAATATTCTTTGAAATTTCACTGTAATGTACACCAACACGGTTTTGTTTACTATAAAAATAACGACCTAACAGCTGTAAATCTGATGAGTAGATTTCGGTTGCATACTTGTTTTTAGGATTTTGCAATTCATCAATCGGAGGCAGGTATCCAATCCAACCCACATTTATAAATACAAATACAAAAACAATGCACACAACACCTAAAACAAATAATCGCCAAAATATACGTTTAAACTTAGAACGAATATCGCTTTTTTGAGTCATTTTCTCCATAATTCTTATTACATAATCAAGCCACAAAAGTACTACTTTTTTTTATAATTTATACCTTCATTAGTTGGATTAATATAAGGTTGGAAATCTGTATCCCTTGGGGTGTTAAACGTAGTTTACCTTCAGAATAATATACCTGTTCACTATCCATAAATGTTTTTATGTTTCTTAAGCAATATTCGGCCAGTTCTGTACCAAATTCTTTTTCCAAATGTGGTACATCAATTCCTTCTGAAGTTCGTAAAGAAACCATTACGAAATCATTATACCGGTCGTTCAGTGATAAAAGCTCACGTTCAAAGAAACCGGAATTTTCATTGATAGCTTTTATGTATGCCTTAATGGAGGAAATATTCCATTGCCTGGAAACCAAATCATAGGAGTGGGCTGAAGGACCTATTCCCAAATAGGATTCCTGTTTCCAATAGGAAGAATTGTGTTTCGAACGAAATAGTGGTAAAGCAAAATTAGATATTTCGTATGCTTCAAAGCCTTTCTGCTTCAATTTATCACGCAGCATTTGATACATTTCATTCATTATGATTTCATCTACGGTTTCCAATTCTCCCTTTTCACGCTGATTCCATAAAACAGTACCTTCTTCGTAAGTCAGGCCGTAAGCTGAAATATGCTGAATTCCTAAACTGACCGCCATATCAAGTTGTTTTTCCCAACTCGCAAGGGTTTGAAACGGTAAACCATATATCAGGTCGATACTTATATTGTCAAACCCAGCTTGTTTTGCATTTCTAACTGCATTAATGGCTTGTTGTGATGAATGCCTGCGGTTGATACGTTTTAAGTCTGTATCGTCGAACGATTGAATGCCTATACTGATTCGATTGAAAGGAAGGGAATGCATCGAAGTGAGGAATTCAGGTGTCAAATCATCCGGATTTGCTTCAAAGGTAACTTCAGCATTGTCTGCTACGGTGAACAGGTTATAAATAATACCAAAGATTGTATTAAACTGTTCATAATTTAATATGCTGGGTGTTCCTCCACCAAAATAAATGGTGTTAATAATCGAATTTTGTAAATAATCCTTGCGGATATTTATTTCTTTAACCATAGAATCGATCAAAGCAGGGATATATTGTGGTGCTACTTCAGTATAGAAGTCGCAATACGTACATCTTTGCATGCAAAAAGGAATATGAATATAAATACCAGCCATTTTTAAATATTTAACTATCAGTAATTTGAGGATGTAATAAAATATTTGTTTAAAATATCTCACAAAAATACTACAATTAGTTTGTATTATCCGAAAAAGCGCGTATCTTTGCACTCGCTTTACAGAAATGATATACACGCTGTCAGCAATGATGTTTACGTATTTCACAACTGAAAAGTATTGTACGGGGTGTAGCGCAGTCCGGTTAGCGCACCTGCTTTGGGAGCAGGGGGTCGTGGGTTCGAATCCCGCTACCCCGACAAAAAAAGAACTTATCGGTTTACCCGGTAAGTTCTTTTCTATTTAATTGATATAACCGAATAATTCGATCTCTGATCCCCTTTTAAAAGGATTATTTATTGTTCTTTTAAGAAATCTCCATCAATAATCATCACTTTTACACCGTTTGTTGTGCTTGAGCGATGCGAACTTAGATTATCAGTAACAACATAAGTCATTCCTTGTGTGAGAATAAATTTTTCCCCGTTTTGCAATTCACTCACAAATTCACCTTCCATGCAATGTACAATATGTCCCTTTTGACACCAATGGTCTGCCATATAACCTTTAGAATATTCAACTAACCGAATCCTTAATCCAGGCAGCTGAACAGTTTGCCAAAGTGCAATGCCGCTTTCTCCTTTATATTCATTTTTCTCAATTTTCGTCCAATCAATAACTTTGAAAGGAATGTCGGTAACATTTTTCATTTGTCACTTTTTTATTTGTTATTTTTTTATTCAAACTTTGATTCTGAATACCAGGCTTACTGATATTTTATTTTAATATATATCCTTATATTAATAACCCTGCTTTTCAAACTATGTCACTGGGTGAATACAAGCAAATACCTATAATCACTATTAAACTAAGACATTGAAATCGGTTAATCTTTATTCTTTTTCAATTCCAAAAAAAGTAATACATTTTAAGAATATGTATTTTATGTTAGCTATCCGACACAAATCCAGGTCACTTCACTGGTTGTACTAAGTCCATGTTCTACCCATGGATCAAGAATGATAAGGTCATTTTCTTGCACCTGATATTCTTTCCCTTCAAGGAATACTTTTGCATTACCATTTACGATAAACCACAATTCAGATTGCTCATGTTTATGTCGTCGAAATGGATTGTAGGGCTGTGTAACCCTAAATGCGAAATGTTTGGTACTGATTTCTCGACCGGCCAGGTCGTAACCTCTTCTGCCCTTTATTAACTCCATAGAGCTTCCCTTAATTATCCGGTCTGATTGATTAGACTTACCGGAGTTTTCCTTTTGAAAGTCATCATTCGTTGAAGTAACACTCTCAATTGTCATACTTTGTCTATCAATTGTCGGAGCGTCTTCTTTTCCAATAGAAAACACAATACCAGTCAATGAAAAGCAGAAAATAATAAGTAAGATTTGTTTTTTAATTTTCATGTTACAATTATTAATTGATTCTTATATTTTGAGTTTCCCAAATGAATTACAATCATTTATGTATTCTTTTTATTCAGTAAATTCTTATTATTACAAGTAATGTTGTTACACTTTTCTGCAAGTTCGCGTTATTCAACAAAAGCCATAAGATTATTGAAAATAATGCAATGACCGACAGAATGGTAGCAAGTGGGAATACAATTCTTCACTGATAGGGATAAAGAAATACTCTGACTGTCAACTAAAAATTAAATTAAGAGCAGAAGTAAATTAACAAAAGTACTGATACTTATGACCTCTTCATTTTTAAAACGATGAATTTTTCATTTCTGATTCAAAAATACAAACTCCTTTTAATATTTAAATTAAATTGTATAATTATTTTGGATGAATATGAATGATATGAATTCACACAATATAAAACATATTTAAATGCTAACACCCGAATGATTATCAATAGAGTAGGAGCAAGCACTTTTAATAAACGGTTTCTAATTCAAAAGCATACTAAATTTCATGTTAGATTGAAATTCAAATTATGTTACCCGGGCATATTTACTGACGACTATTAAGTTGTACTGATTGATTACAAGTCCTATGTCATTTAAAAAATCAAATTATTTTTTATCATTTAGTGGATTATCAGCCTTCATCTATTAGAATTGATTATAAGGTTTTTAATGCATAGGTTTAAATTATTCTTTTATAATAAGTTGAATCGCATCCATTCGTATGCGAGCATTTTTGATGAGAGTTGTCAGTGTATTCTGTTCATAAAGTGCTGTTTGAATTTCTTCCTGCCTGATGTTTTTATTCTTTATCTGTAATGTTTTCAGCCTTTCAATTTCATGATTCAAGGTTAAGTTCATGCGATGAAGTCCTTTTACTATTTCTTTAGTACTCAATTTTTCAGCAATTTTTGTGGCAGCATTAATCATTTCCGGCAGGATCTTTTCCATTAACATTTCATTATCCAACACAGCCTCTATATAGCCCGGAATAAGCTTTTTGTTGACTGTTTCAATAGAATACATATCAGTTACCTCATTTCCGGAATGATCTACTACAATTCTTATCGGAGTATTCGGAAGGAAACGGTCAACATATATGCTTTGTTCACTTGTTGTTTCAAGAACAAAAATAAACTCAAGCAGAACTCCCGGACTGTTGGTGCCCCGTAGCATTCCAAAGCTTGCGCTTCCGGTACCCGAACTTAATACCATGTCTATTGAACCGGTTACCATGGGATGATCCCAACTCAGAAAACTTATATCCTCTCTGCTTAGAGCGCGTTTTCTGTCGAAAGTAACAGGTATACCTTCACGCGGAATAGAAGGAAATGCTTCGGTAATTTCAGAAGCAGGCTGCAAAAAGTAGGTTCGTGCAGTAAGATCTTCCATTTCCACATCAAAATGGTTAAATACTTTTGTCAAATAAATTTCAAGGGTCCTGTCACTGTCTTCAGCCTGAATTTGCTTCACTAGTTTTTTTGCTATCTTAGGCCGAAAAGAATTCATTTCAAGTAATTTGTTACGTCCATCAGCAAGACTTACCTGAAGTTTTTTTCGGAAGTTGAAAGTATCACTGATTAATACTTCCAGTTCAGGGTTTGCATCAACGATAGTACGTGACTTTGTTATGTTTAGCAATTGGTCACCAAATAATTTGAAAATTTCATTTCCACCTTCCAGGTTTTCTTCAAAAGCATTCATGCCTTCATGAAACCATCTTACAAGTACCTGTTGTGGGCTGTTGGCCAGGTAAGGTATATATATGTGTATATCTTCAGCCTGACCTATTCTGTCCAGGCGTCCAATTCGCTGCTCCAGCAATTCAGGATGAATTGGCAAGTCAAATAAAATAAGATGATGCGCAAATTGGAAATTCCGACCTTCACTTCCTATTTCAGAACAAAGGAGGATTTGGGCACCCTCCGGTTCGGAAAACCATGCCGCATTCCTGTCTCGTTGCACAATGGTGAGATCTTCATGAAAAACACCTGTTTTCAAACTTGTACGCTTCGCCAGTACTTCTTCCAATGCCAACACCTTTTCTTTACTTCTGCAGATAAGAAGTATTTTTGCAGGATATAATTCCTTCATTATAGTTAATAGCCATTGTACGCGCGGATCTTCTGTAAACCAGTATTGTTGTCCTTCCGGAGTATTTCCGGGATCCGTATCATGTGCAAATTCGGTCGTAAGGCGTTGAATCCACAAGTCATAATCAAAGGTTAATGTTAAGGGAACCATATGTGCCTTCCGTATTGGAAATCCACTCATTGCTGAGCGCGTATTCCTGAATAACACTCTACCCGGTCCATGCTGGTCGAGTAAATCTTCAATCAGCTTATCCCTGGCTGCATCTCCTTCTTCAGTAACTGATTGTATTCTTTCCTTTGAAAAAATGGATGTTAACAATTTTGTATCCTTAGCATTCAACACTTTTCCAAAATACAGTTTTTCCACTATACCGGCAATACTTTCTGAATCGGATGACTCATTTATGAAATCATCATAGTTGGCATATCTGTTTGGGTCGAGTAGTCGAAGCCGTGCGAAATGACTTTCTTCCCCTAATTGTTCCGGAGTAGCTGTTAGAAGTAGTAAACCTTTTGACACCTGGCTCAATTGTTCAACAACACTATATTCAGGGCTAACTTTGTCAACCGACCATTCAAGATGATGAGCTTCATCCACAACAAGCATATCCCAACCCGATGCAACAGCTTGCCGGGTCCGTTTTGCTGAATCCGCCAGAAATTCAGTACTGCAAAGAATCAGTTGATTGTCCAGAAAAGGGTTGCCTTCCGGGGCACTGCCATCAAGTGATGCACAACGTTCTTCATCAAAAATGTTAAACCATAGGTTAAACCTGCGTAGTATTTCTACGAACCATTGATGCACCAGGGATTCGGGAACAAGAATGATCACTCTCGAAATCCGCCCGCTTAACAACAAACGATGCACGATTAAGCATGCTTCAATGGTTTTTCCAAGGCCAACCTGATCGGATAGCAACACACGGGGAGCATACCTCGAACTTACTTCATGGGCGATATACAGTTGATGAGGAATAAGATCAATTCTTCCACCCACAAATCCCTTGACAGCCGATAATCTCCTCTTGTAATCGTGTTGCAGCGTTTCCCTGCGCAGGGCAAAAGCTTGTGGAGAGTCTACATCGCCCATAAATAGACGGTCCTCTACACCATGAATGACCGAAACATCACCCAGATCTGCCTCCGATAATTTACGGTCCTTCCCGTAATACATATAGAGTTCATCTTCAAGTTCAACATGTGTAACAATCAAAGGTTGACCTTTTAAATCCATGATGGTATCACCACGCTTAAAAACTACGCGGAGCAAGGGGGCGCTTTCCAATGCATACATTCGTTTTTCGTTAGATCTTGGAAAAATGAGACTTACCTTTCGGTTGCCGGCTTCTGTTACAATGCCTACACCCAGTTCAGGCTCCCCTTTGCTGGTATATCGTTGATTCGGAAAAAAATCTTCCATGGATGGTTTTAATTGAATTTGATTTTATTATTGTACACTTAAGATAATCAATTAAATTCATTCACGAAAACTTTATTTTTCGTATTCTCAAAATGACTTCCGCTTAATCAGAGACTTTTGGTTCAATAAATCCTTAAAACTTGTCTGTATTCCGACATATTCTGATTATGATGATTATCTTTAGTGAAAGCGGTGGTTAAATATTGGTAGGGTAAATAAACAACATTTAGCAATTGTTCATAGTATGCAATGCAACATAGTTTTTAAAACTCTTTTCGGCATATTATTTGCCATAATCTAAGTGAAGGCTTGTTACCAATATTTTTTGCCGGTTCATTTATCTCTTTAGCCTCTATCAGGCTATATTTACCAAATTCAGCTGTTACTGAATCCGAATCATAAAAATGCAATGTAACACCATGCATTGTTTCAAAAGTATCTTTGAATATTTCTTTTCCTTCACCATATTTAGCATCCGATTTTGATATGGCCATAAAAATCATGTATCCATTGGGTCTGAGTTGATTGTAACAATCGTTAATCAGTTTCATCCGTTCTGTAGCAGATAACAAATGAATTAAGGCATAACAAAAAATCCCATCGTAGATATTCTGGTCAAACGGCATAGCACTGACAGAACCATGAAACACTTTTACATGATTCCCGTAGTGCTTTTTTGCTAAATCAATTGCCGTTTGTGAAATCTCAATTCCAGTTACGTTAAATCCACTGTCAGTAAAAATACCGGCATTTCTTCCATAACCGAATCCTGGTATAAGAATCTTATTTAATCCATGTTTTTTAAATAATTCCACCGTGGTAATGGCACAATCAGCAGGTTCAAATCCCCACATTTCCTGTTTATCCCTAAAACTTGATTCCCAAAATTCTATCATAATATTTTCTGTCAGTTTATTTTTTTTATGTTTATTTTTTTATGTTCTTTGAGGCTAAGGTCTTACATCCATAAATAAGAACAATGAATCCCCTAAAGTATTCATTGTCCATCAGTTTCAGTATCTACAATTCGCACATCAACTGCTAACTGCCTGATCTTCGTTAATCAAATAAAGCTTATTATCTTCCACTAAATAGAACATTGGTGCAATTACAATCTTTGGGTAAAGTAATCTTAAGCGTTTTGTTTCGCTTAAGATAAAATTTATTTCATTACCTATTTCAAACATAGGTGCGAATTGCATAAAATGTTCTTCTGCTCTATCTCTTTTCCAACCTGCTATTTCAACAAGACCATTAATAAATTCTGTTTTACGTGAAA